>Ga0307405_10000009_pt1 | contig 259388 bp, 235 predicted proteins | sample 322Cmetagenome_2_FD_203311 | JGI IMG/M metagenome (GOLD analysis project Ga0307405, IMG submission 203311) | Maize rhizosphere microbial communities from greenhouse at UC Davis, California, United States - 322HYB-C-1 | ecosystem: Host-associated > Plants > Roots > Rhizosphere > Soil | place... | reverse complement strand
ATTGCAAAAAGATTAGAATTACAACGTTATAAAATAGCCGAAGGCTTTAGAGAATAATTATGATTTTAGAAGTTAAGAATTTACAAAAAGTTTATGGCGATAAAACCGTTGTAAACATCGAAGATTTGCAGATTGCTGTTGGTGAAACTGTTGGCTTGGTTGGGAATAACGGTGCTGGTAAAACCACTTTCTTCCGGATGCTTTTAGATTTAATCCGCCCAACTAATGGCGAGGTTTTATCAAAAGGTGAAAATGTAATGCACAACGATAACTGGAAGAATTATACTGCATCATTTTTGGATGAAGGTTTTCTGATTGATTATTTAACCCCTGAGGAATATTTTATTTTTATTGGTAGTTTGAATAACTTAAGTGTGGCTGATGTTTCAGCTTATCTGAGTCAATATGGTGAGTTCTTTAATGGAGAAATATTAAACAGTGGAAAGTACATCCGCGATTTTAGTAAAGGAAACCAGAATAAAGTAGGAATTGCGGCTGCCCTGATGCAGAAGCCAGAAATCTTAATTTTAGATGAGCCTTTTGCCAACCTCGATCCAACAACACAGATCCGTTTAAAGAAACTGTTGAAAGAGCAAACAGGTAACATGACTACCTTTATTTCCAGTCACGATTTAAATCACGTTACCGACGTTTGTAACAGGATCATTTTGGTTGAAAAAGGGCAGATAATTAAAGATTTTAAAACAGATGAAAATACATTGAAAGAGTTGGAGAGTTATTTCTCTGCTTAGTTTTTGTACTAAGAATGATACATTATCAAAGAGTCTCCATTATTCGGGACTCTTTTTTTTGTGCGTATAATTTTTATTTAGGGTAAAATTTGGGCAAAACAGATAGAAAATACAGTTCAGTAACTTTTTGGCATTGTGTTTGAATATAAGGAGTAGAAATTATAAATCTAGATTATTATGAGTATTTCAAAAGTAAGAATAGCAACATTAAGTATAGGGTTAGCAGTGGGTTCGATGGCATTCCAAAGTTGTGATAGTTTAACTAAAACACAAAAAGGAGCTGGTATTGGTGCTGCAGCTGGTGGTGTTATTGGTGCATTGATCGGTAAAAAAGCCGGTAATACAGCAGTAGGCGCCTTAATTGGTGGTGCTATTGGCGGTACAGCAGGAGCTTTTATCGGCCGTAGAATGGACAGGCAGGCAGCAGAAATTCAGAAAGCTATTCCTAATGCAGAAGTTATTCGTGAAGGTGAAGGAATTATTGTAAAATTCGACAGTGGTATTTTATTCGACTTCGATAAAACGGCTTTAAAGGATGCAGCCAAAACAAATATCCAGAGTTTAGCTTCTTCATTAAATCAATATCCTGATACTGATATCAAAATTATCGGTCATACTGATAGCCGCGGTACAGAACAATATAACATGGGCTTATCAGAAAGAAGAGCAGCAGCAGTTAAAGCTTATGCCGTTTCTCAAGGTGTGCCTTCAACAAGGTTAGTTACCATTGGTAAAGGTTTTGCCGAGCCAATTGCAGATAACGAAACTGATGCTGGCCGTGCAGCAAACCGTCGTGTTGAGATTGTAATCGTTGCTAACGATGCATTAAAAGCGACAGCACAAAAACAAGGATAATATCGCAATTTCCCTCTACCTATGAGGTCATTATAAATCCAGCCCCAGTGTACATCCACTGGGGTTTTTTGTTGCCGCATGAAACTTACGAAGTCGGCTTGGGCTGGGAGTCTGATAGACTTCGTAAGTTTTCTTGCAGAGTTAGTTGTGGTGTCAGATGTTACCATCTGACACCAGATAATAAATTAGTCTTTTTTTTGAAAATCAGGTTCCTGTGCACATCGGTTCCGAAAGCCCTGCTATGCACTTCAAGCCTCCACTGTGTTACGGGCTTTCCGTTTTTATCAGGTTTAATTAACTTGGTTTGGTGCTGGGCACATGAAACTTACGAAGTTTAAGGGCCAAAAGCGTAGGCGAACTTCGTAAGTTTTCCCAGTGGCTCTGCAATCCAGAATAGCTGCAAGAAACGAATGATTTAAACGGGATCCGATAGCTATCGAATGAAGCGGCATTCCCCCGATCCCGATTCTTCATCGGATTGGGAGATACAGCGAAAAGCCCGGCTGACATTAAAAAAAGCAAATGGCTTTGCTTTCCAAAATCTTGAAATAAATCTTTGAATAGATTTGTGTCGGATGGTAACATCCAACACCACGATGTTATGAAATCTGTCAGATGGCAATATCTGACAGCACGATAGAATTTAAGAATAAATATCTTCAAAATAACTTACCACGAGCGATTTCATCAGCATTTCCTGCTCTAGCATGGTATAGGGAGGTATCGCTTTTATTAACTTCCAATGTGGCCAGCCATCCTGATCTAAGCCTTCTAGCTCATAAAAGCCCATTTCGCTCAATAAACGGCAGGTGGCAATGTGCATCAGTTCCTCTTTTTGGCGTTTACTGTATTTCTTTGGTCCTTTGCCCAATTCCTGAACGCCAATTAGAAAAAGCATTACTTTTAAATCAGGAAAATCCGAATCAAATTCCTTTGAAATCTTTTCCTGTAAAACTTTCCACTTGGCATTAATCTCCGACGGCTTCATATCTTGCAAAGATAATGTAAAAAGGTGTAAGGCATAAGTAAAAGCTTTGCTGTTTTAACATTAAAGCTTGAATCGTAATTGTATTTTTAGCTACATTTATAACCTATGGATACGAATATCAATAAAACAATTAATGCCGGTTTATTAGCTTATGGCATGTCAGGGAAGGTTTTTCATGCTCCTTTTTTACAGGCACATAGTGGCTTCAATTTAAAGGCTATAGTAGAACGCAGCCATAAAAATGCAGTTAATGATTACCCAAATATTACAAGTTATGATAGTGTTGATGAGCTTTTAAATGATGCCGAAATAGAATTGGTTGTTATTAATACGCCCAATAATCTTCATTATGAGCATTCGAAAGCGGCATTAACTAAGCATAAGCATATTCTGGTTGAAAAACCATTTACGGCAACAACTGCGCAGGCAAAGGAACTTTTTGAGCTTGCCGATAGTGTAGGCAAACAAATCTTTTTCTACCAGAACCGCCGTTGGGACAGTGATTTTACCTCAGTTAAAAAGGTAATTGAAAGCGGTAAATTAGGTAAATTGAACGAAATGCACCTGCGTTACGATCGCTATCGTAATGTAATTGGACCGAAGGCATTTAAAGAAAACCCGGTAGAGGCCAGCGGACTTTTATACGATTTAGGTCCGCACCTGTTAGACCAGGTAATCTGCCTGTTTGGCAAACCATTGAGTTACCATAAAATTCTGGGTAAAAATAGGGTAGGTACTTTGGTCGACGATTATTTCTCGATCCAACTGAGTTACCCTAATAGTTTGTATGTTTTTGTTACTTCGAGCATGTTGGTGGTAAACCCACAGGCAGGATTTGTTTTACATGGCGTAAATGGAAGTTTCATTAAACAAAGAACCGATATTCAGGAAGAACAGTTGCTGGCGGGGATGAAATTAACCGATCCGGGTTACGGCGTTGAGCCAGCAAGTAAAGACGGTTTATTAACAACCATTGATGCTGAAGGCCATAAAACTGAGGAGACAATCCCATCAGAAGTAGGAAGCTATTTGCCGCTTTTCGAAGCCGTTTATCAAGCAATAAATAATAATAAACCTTATCCGGTTACACGCGAGGATGTTTTGATCCAATTAGAAATTATCGAAAGCTAACCCTTGTCTGTGCCATCTGTTAAATTCGTATAATCACCCTAAATCCCTGTAATCACATTAATCTGTGTAATCCCACTTATGAACTCGCTTCCACTTGCCTACTTAATCCCTATTTTTCTAATTGCCCTTTATCTCATCCTTAAAAAAAAGAAGGTTACTGTTGAACCTTTAACGGATGTAGACAAAAAGATACTGGATGATTATGTAGGGTACTACCATAATCTCGATTCGACCGATAAGCTTAGGTTTGAGCAGAAAGTGGCCGCGTTTTTCAGCACAGTTAAGATAGAAGGGGTTGGTTTAGAAATGACAACATTAGATGAATTGCTGATTGCCTCGAGCGCAGTTATTCCCATTTTCGGTTTCGACGATTGGCAATACAAAAACTTAACCAGCGTTTTACTGTATCCGGATACTTTTAATAAAGATTTTCAGTTTGAAGGTGGCGAAAGGAATATTATGGGAATGGTTGGTACAGGTTATATGAATGGACAGATGATTTTATCACGCTCGGCCTTGCGACATGGTTTTTCTAAAAGTGCCGGGAAAGAAAATACGGCTATACACGAATTTGTACACCTTTTGGATAAATCTGATGGCGCAACAGACGGTGTTCCGGAGAATTTAATTGCACATGAATATACTTTGCCCTGGATTAAGATGATGCATGAGGAAATGGAAAAAATTGAAGACAATAAATCGGATATTAATCCATATGCCATCACCAATCAGGCAGAATTTTTTGCTGTGGTTTCTGAATATTTCTTTGAAAAACCTGAACAATTAAGGGATAAACATCCGGAATTATATTTTCAGTTAAGCCGCATTTTTGCGCAACAGCCTGCAGGTTAAAATGGTCAATTTTCAAATAAAAATATTTACAATAATCTTCTGGAGCCTGGTCTCTATAAGCGCCTTTGCACAAAAAACCTATGTGTTAAGACAAAATTATCCAACAGGCTATAAGTATGATTTTACGCTCACTTCCGAACAGATCATTAACCAGAAAATTGCTGGCCGCGATGTACATTTAACACAAAGTATAGGAACAGATTATACTTTTGATATCACCGAAGGCCATAGTGGCGAAAAGGATGTGAAAGTAATATACAACAGAATTTCCATGAAATCAGTTGCGATGGGCAACACCATGATCCTCAATTCAGATGATCAGGATAGTACCAAAAAGAATCCCTTCAGCGGTTTAAAAGGTGCATCTTTTTACATGACTGTAACCCCTAATGGTGGCATTAAAACCGTTGCTGGTATAGATAAAATGCTCGATAATATGGCAGCGAGGATGACTAAGGATACCAGTGAGGTTAATCAGATTAAAAATGCTTTAAGTAAACAATTTAGCAACGAGGTGGTAAAACAAACCATGGAATCGTCATTTAAAATTTACCCTGATAAAGCCGTTAAAATAGGCGACAGCTGGACGGTTGATACCAAGATGCAGATGAGTATGCCGATTGAAACAATTACACAATACACATTGAAAGAGGTAAAAGATGGCATTGCCATACTGAGCGTAAAAGGTACCCTCATGTCAAAGGGGAATTTTGAAGTGATGGGCAACAAAATGGAAACTGATTTACAAGGAACCAACTCTGGAGAAACTTCACTCGATATGAAAACCGGAATTGTACTTAACAGCCACCTCCGTGTAGAGCTGTATGGTAAAATGAAATCGATGGGGCAAGACATCGATTTCGAAATGCAGGGCATTAATAAAATTGTAGGGAAAGAGGTTAATTAACTCATTTAGACCTCGCAGGTTTCAAAAACCTGCGAGGTCTGATAGAAAACTACAAACTACCTGTCAACGCTACCAGAAATTCCGTCGGAATTTCGATATGTGGAATATGTCCACAGGCATCAAACTCGATAATTTTAGCGCCGATAATTTTGGCTGCGGTCTGCTTTCCTAAAAGTTTATATTGCCCGTGTAAAGCCTGTTGATCAGGTGTAAGCAGGCCTTTACCGACAATGGTTTTGTCTTCCTTACCAATAAATAAAACAGTAGGTACCTTTAAGTTCTGAAATTCGTATACTACGGGCTGTTCATAAATCATGGTATAAGTTAGTGCTGCTACTTTAGCCCAGCGCGGGTAATCGGAACTATTGGTTACCCCGCCCGCAATACTCACCAGGTATTCATATTCTGGTTTCCAATACGTAAAGTAAGAGCCTTGGTAATACTTTCTTACACTCTCAGCTGTGGTTTTAAGTTCCGTTTGGTACTGTTGTGCAGTGGTGATGTAAGGAATGAAAGTTTTATAATCTTCGAGCCCGATCGGATTTTCGAGCAAGAGTTTTTCAGTTGTTTCCGGGTACATCAAAGCAAAACGTGTAGCCAGCATACCACCCATACTATGACCTAAAACTACGGTTTTTTGAACGCCTAAGGTATCTAGAAGCCTTTTATTCCAGGTAGCCATTTGATGGAAACTGTAATGGATAAATGCTTTAGATGATTTCCCAAAGCCGATTTGATCAGGTACGATAACCCGGTAACCGATATTGGTTAAGGCTTTAATTACATTGCCCCAGTAATAACCTCCAAAATTTTTTCCATGGAAAAGGATGGCTGTTTTTCCGTTGGCTGCTGCGGTTGGTGCAACATCCATATAGGCCATTTTAATATCTTGTCCTTCGGTATTAATAGGAAAATATTTAACCGGATACGGGTATTTAACGTTATCAAGGGTGATAGATAGGGTGTCTATTTTTTGTGCATGTACATGGCTAAAAACGAACAGGCTGAGGGCAAATAAAAGAAAATATCTCTTCATGATTGGTAATGATGTAAAAACTAAAAAGCTAATTGGCCCAAGTTAAACTTTTGCCAATTAGTTAGCTTAAAAATCATGCCCTTTTTACACAAGAGGAATAAAAGGTGGTTGTAAATACATTAAATCGTAAAAAATAGGCGTATCATAAATATAGAGTTGTGATCCTGAGCTTGTCGAAGGAACTGTTTAAGTACTTTTGATCAAACGTTTCGACAAGCTCAACGTGACAGGCTTGAATTTGAATTTATGATACAGCCTTATAAATTATTTCTTAAACAATTTCTTAAGCAGCGGTGTTGGAATCTGCAGGGTTGTAGCATCAGAAAAATCGCCAGTAAAGGTTTTCACTTTAACGTTTTGTAATTTTACGCTCGATGTATCCGTTGTTTTGATATTCAGGTTATCAAAGGGGAATTCTTTGTTCTCATCTTCATTCCCAATTTCGATCGCTGATTTATTTGCTGTAACATGCAGATCTTTAAAAGCATTTGTATAACCATGAAAAGTGGTGCTGTTTAGGTTCAGGAAGAGTTTTCCGATTTTGGTTGGGTTAATAACACTGATCACTTTCCCTTTGGAATCGTTGTTGGTAATGTTACCTGATAAAAATAAACTTTCACTATGGTCTACATTTAGTGTTAAAGAGTCAGTATGGGCACTAAATTCTAAAATGAATGAATTTGCAACTGAAACCCTGTTGATTTTAGGGCAATAAATCACAATAACAATTTTTTCAACGCCATTATCTTCGCCAAAATTTTTAATCGATAGTTGAAGTACGCCGTTTGCATCTACTTCATACTTTAAATCATTTTTAAACTTTTCTTGAATCTTAAGTCCATACTTGTTATCTTCTTTTACAAAAAGTTGTACACTAAAACCCTTTGCGTCTTTAATCTGAACCGCATTGAAAGGCGATTGCAATGAAAAGCTAACCCTTTCTTTCGATTTTTGTTCAAAAGTTTCATTATTGATTTGTTGTGTTCCAAGGTAAGAGTCTTCAATTCCTCTTTCCTTGTAATTCAGCTTTATATTTATGCCGACAACTATGATCGGTATAATAATTAATAGCACAGCCAAGCTGATTAATAATTTATTGCTTGTTTTCATATTTTTAAGCGTTATAATTTTCTTTTACAAATGTTTCGTATTTGCTTTTCAGTTCATCAAAGCCAATATTTAATAAATAAATGTTCCTGAATACTACGGGAAGCTCATCATCCATAAATAACACTTTTCTATAGCTTTTCACATGCTCAATGGCATCACTGCTAATGAAAAAGCCTATTCCTCTTTTGTTGTTGATAATGCTTTTATTTTGTAGCAATTCGTAGGTACGCATTACTGTATTGGGGTTTACCTCCATTTCTATGGCCAGCTCCCGCACCGAGGGTACTTTTTCATCGGCTTTCCATTTTCCTAGTAAGATATGTTCACAAACATATTCTGCTATTTGAAGGTATATTGCCTTGTTATCTCTAAATTCCATATCTATACCTTTTAATTAAACTTCTTTTTCTTTAAGACGGATGTAAGTAATCGTCCAGATAATTAAAGTGATGATGCTTGTTACCAATAAAATTGTTAGCAAAACCCAGTCTTTATCTTCTTTTCTAAAATTATGATGATTAGCAACTTTACCCTCCATTAACCATATCGAAAGTTTAACCACCAGGTAAGAAGCCAGGCCGATAAAAACCATCACCGAAAGCGCCGTTTTGATGTAGTGAAAACGATTAAAGTAGACAGATCCTAAAAGGAACAGGCTGGTAATGAGAAAGGGAAAAGCAAAAAAGTAGCCGCAATATTTTCTATAGCCTTCATCATTAAATACCTGATAAGTAATCGTTTCAACTTCTCTAACGGCCCCGTTTTTAGGCAAGAGGCCTTTAAAGGCGCCTAGGTGACTGTTCAGGTATTTTACAAAGGCCAAATCTGTTAAATAAAAGATCAACAGATAGCTAAACAAACTTATTATTGCAGTGTAAACTACACCTGCCAGAAATTTTTCGAATACTGAAGCGGGTGTCATCAGTTCTAAAATGGCCCTTGATTTCTGTCCCAGGATATTAAAATAGCTACTGGCTACGATGCTGATAAAAACAAATCCCAAAATTAGGAAAAGAGGGTAGCGGAAACGCATATCAAGGTTGCCGTCATAGTCAAAATTATTGTCTTTAAATGGTGAGGGTATACTATAGCTATAAAATCCCACAACAATTCCCAATAACACTACTAGACTGATGAGGTAAATTTTCCCAAAATCAAGCCATTGTCTTTTAAGCAATAAGCCAAATCGATTAATATTAAATGTGTTGTTCATGGCTTAACTGAATAAAGGTTTAAATTTGATTTTTTCTGCAAGTATGGCATTAAAAAGAAGTTCCATGTCCAACTTGCTTTCTTCCTGGTGGTAGTTTGGCATTACCGCGTTATAACCTGAGAGGGAAGGTTCAGCGTAAATAATACTGTCATCAATTTCCTTAACCTTTTTGAATGTTAATTTTGCTGTAATTTCTTCTACCGTAGCTTTAAGGGCGATATCGTTCTCATCAAGCATAATCACCGTGTCGATCAGGTTATCCAGATCCCTCACCTGATGGGTAGAAATGATAATGCAGCGTTCATCTGTCATGGCAGAAGCCATAATTTTTCTGAACTGGGCTTTAGAAGGAATATCCAATCCGTTGGTAGGTTCGTCCATAATGATCAGCTTGGCCTGTGTAGCCAGACCAAAGGCGATAATTACTTTTTTCTTCTGTCCGTAACTCATGTTGATGAGCTTCTGTTCAACGGGAATATCGAATTCTTTAATCAGATCAGTAAAATAACTGTGATCAAAATTTTTATAAAATGGAGCGTTTGCTTTTAAATAGGCATCAATTTTTACTGACGGCAAATAAAACTCTTCTGGTATAAAACAAATCTGCTCTAATAGTGCTGGCTGTCTTTTGGCGGGGTTAAAGCCCATTACATCCAATGTACCGCTCTGTGCATAGACCAAACCGGCCAGGTTTTTTAATAGACTCGATTTGCCTGCACCATTTTTTCCAAGCAAACCGTAAATATGACCATTGCTCAATCGCATGCTCATATTTTTAAATAATGGCTTATGCTTGCTGTAGCCAAAATTAAGATTGTTAATGTTTATCATGTCTACTGTATTAGTTAAATAATACACTAATGTATGTTGTTGTTTGATGATATCCAAATTTTTATAGAAAAAAGTTCAGCGGTAAGCGAATAGCGGTGGGCGTTTTCAGGCCGATAGCTCCGTGTTCTCCGCCACAGGAAGGTAAAATGTCAGTCTAATAATTGTTGCATTAAAACATCCTTAATGTTGAGATTGTATGTTTGTAGTATATCGATATATTATGGATACAAAATGGGCATATTTACTTAGCCGCTTGGCAATAGGATTGAGTTTTTTTGGGCATGGTTTAGTGCGTTTGCCTAAGCTAGCTGGTTTTAGCCATTGGATGGTAGGACAATTTTCTAAATCGTATTTACCAGATGCATTGGTTATTCCCTTCAGTTATATTTTGCCATTCGCCGAATTTATAGCAGGGCTAATGATTATATTGGGATTATTTACAAGGCAAGGATTATTATTTGCTGGAGTGATTTCTTTAGTGCTGATTTTCGGAACAACAGTAATTGAGAATTGGGAGGCATTGCCTTCTCAACTCATCCATGTGGCATTTTTATCGGTACTACTTGCTTACTTGCCGCATAACAGTTATGCGGTTGATAAAATCATTAAAAAATAATTATGGAATACAGAAAAATAGGAAACTCAGATTTGGAACTTTCGGTAATCACTTTTGGCGCCTGGGCAGCCGGTGGATGGATGTGGGGAAGTACGGATAGAAACGATGCGATTAATGCAATTAAAGCAGGTTACGATTTAGGGGTTACATCAATCGATACCGCTCCAATTTATGGTCAGGGCGATAGTGAAGAAATTGTGGGCGATGCAATAAAAGGTATCTCGCGCGATAAATTACAACTGGTAACAAAATTCGGAATGCGTTGGGATCTTGCCAAAGGTGATTTCGGATTTAAGAGTAAAAACAACGACGGAAAAGAGATCGATATTTATAAATATGCTGGTAAAGAGAGCGTAATTTATGAATGTGAACAATCCTTAAAACGTCTGGGTACCGATTATATCGATCTTTACCAGATCCACTGGCCAGATATAACTACACCGATCGGCGAAACTTTCGAAGCAGTGAACAAGTTAATTGAACAGGGTAAAGTTCGTTATGCGGGCGTATGCAATTATAATGTAGCACAATTAAAAGAAGCAGATCAAACTTTAGAAATTATTTCTAATCAGATTCCATTTAGTATGGTAAACCGTGGTGTAGAAGATGAAATTGTTCCTTTTTGCATCGAAAAAAATAAATCGGTTTTGGCTTATAGTCCGATGGAGCGCGGTTTGTTAACCGGAAAAATGACCGCCGATTATAAATTCGAAGAAGGCGATCACCGTCAAGGGAATAAGTTTTTCTCGCCAGAAAGCATCGAAAAAACAAATGCATTTTTGGCTAAAATAAAACCGTTGGCAGATGAGAAAAATGCTACCCTATCTCAGCTGGTTTTGCGTTGGACGGTTGAACGACCAGGTATTACCATTGCGTTGGTTGGCGCCAGAAATGAAAAACAAGCCGTTCAGAATGCTGAGGCTATAAACGTAAAATTAAACGCTGAAGAGATTCAGTTTATCAATAGCGAATTAGCGCACGCAGGTTTTTAAACTTCAACCGCAAAGAAAAGAAGGAATACGCAAAGGACACAGAGGTTAAGATCTTCGATTTCTTTGCGAAAAAACTTTGTGTCCTTTGCGGTTAAACAAACAAGATATGTCTAAATTATTTTCTCCTTTTACCATAAAGGATGTAACCTTAAAAAATAGAATTGTTATTTCGCCAATGTGCCAGTATTCGGCTATTGATGGTTTTGCAACCGATTGGCACTTGGTGCATTTAGGAAGCCGTGCCGTTGGTGGTGCAGGTTTAATTATCCAGGAAGCTTCTGCTGTAACTGCCAATGGAAGAATTACCTACGCCGATTTGGGCATCTGGAAAGATGAACATATCACTAAATTAAAACAGATTGTTTCTTTTATCCATGATAATGGGGCAATTGCAGGCATTCAACTGGCACATGCAGGTAGAAAAGCCAGTTGTGAAGTGCCCTGGAAAGGTGGCGAACAAATTGCTGCTGGTGAAAATAGCTGGAAACCAGTTGCGCCATCTCCGATTTCTTTTAAGCCAGGACAGGTTGAACCACATGAATTAACGATATCAGAGATTCAGGATATTGTTTTTGCTTTCCGGGCAGCTGCTAAACGTGCATTGGATGCAGGCTATAAAGTTGTAGAAATACATGCTGCGCATGGTTATTTACTGCATCAGTTTTTTAGTCCGCTGAGCAATAAACGTACAGATGTTTATGGCGGAAGTTTCGAAAACCGTATTCGTTTGGTAATCGATGTGGTTGAGGCTGTACAATCGGTATGGCCAGAAAACTTGCCTTTATTTGTTCGCATTTCTGCAACTGATTGGACTGAAGGTGGCTGGAATGAGAATGACTCGTTACAATTGGCAGCGGTGTTAAAAGATCGCGGTGTAGATTTGATTGATACCTCATCGGGCGGGAATGTACCTGACGCATTTATCCCTGCGGGACCAAATTACCAGGTTCCTTTTGCTGATAAGATCAGAAATGAAATTGGCATTTATACAGGTGCAGTAGGCGTGATTGTAGAAGCACAGCAGGCGGAAGAAATTTTAGAACAGGAAAAAGCTGATTTGATTTTTATCGCCCGCGAATCGTTACGTGATCCTTATTTTCCTACACATGCGGCGCAAGTGCTTGGCGATGATACCGAATGGCCAAACCAATATGTTAGGGCCAAAAGGGAAACGGTTAAGAAATAACACGGATAATAAACCGTTATAAATCGTCATTTCGACTGAAGCTTACCGATTTTTCATCGGTTGCGTAATGGAGAAATCTTTATTTTTTTGATAAACATGGTTCAAAGATCTCTCCGCTCCGCGTTGCTTCGGTCGAGATGACGACCTTTCTATTGGAACCCGTCAATGATAGCGAAACGACGATTAATCTTATCTTAAAATTTACTCAAACAAAAAGCGGGACCAATCTTATCGATCAGTCCCGCTATGGTGATTCAGAAAAAACTGAATTAAATTATTTTACCAGCGTAAAAGGAACATACAATCCGAAAGTAATATTTCTACCGGTATTGTAAACACCTAAATTAGGATTCTCCTGATCAAAACGACCTGGTTTAAATCTGCTTAAAGCATCATAATATTTCTGATCTAACAAGTTGTTGGCCGAAACAGATAGCTTGATTGGCTGTTTGCCTAAATTAAATGTAGCACCAATACCTGCGTTTAATAGTGTATAACCGCTGGTCGGCGTTTCGAAAACATCATCTACACGTGTTTGTTTAAAGGCCGAGTTAATACCCACAGATAGGTAGGCATCATTTGTTCCTTTAAGTTTAGGCTCAAAACGCAATTCGTTTCTTAAAGTTCCTGCGGGAATAAATGAAAGCGGCCTGTTTAACGTGTTATTCTGTGCATGAACATATCCAAAGGTATTCTCGAAGTGGATAAACGGAACAGGGTGGATGGTTAAACTGGCTTCTGCACCATAAAGGTTGGCGTTTACCTGTCCATAACGGTAAACGTCGAAAAGTGTGCCATCAACCTCTCTTTGTTCGCCATTGTTGGAAGCGTAAATATAATTGTGGATGTAATTGTTATAAACACTTGCACTTGCGCTTACAATTTTTCCTTCATATTCTAAAGCTGCATCTACCTGGTAACTGCGCTCAGGACTTAAGGCCGAGTTACCTATTTCATATCTAAATGTACCTTCGTGTACGCCGTTTGAGCCTAATTCTGCTGGATTCGGTGCGCGGAATGCAGAACCCACATTGGCTTTAAAGTTCCATTCTTCGTTAAATTGGTGCGTAAAACCCAATGCGCCACTTACATTGGAAAACTTATTTTTGAAAGGTGCGAAAAGCTCTTCTCCGTCATCAAACAATTGCTTTCCGTTGTTTTTTCTGAAATCATAACGTGCACCGATGCTAAATGTATTGTTCTCCCAGTTTTTCTTGGCAAAAGCAAAAATACCTAAGCCAAAAGTATCATAGGCTGGAATTAAAAATTCTGTTCCTTTATTTTGGCTATGTGCATCATCTACACTTACACCAAAAACGGGCTGCCATCCATTGGTTTCGTGTATATAGTATTTCAGGTCTGCATTGTAGGTTTTAAGATCGAAGAATAGGGCAGGATCTGGTCCATCTAACTCACGGCGTTGGTTTTGTTGATAGCCGAAATCAGCCTTCAAATTACCGTTACCGATAATGAAATTATTGTTTAAAGCGATTTTAAAGTGCCTGATATCCTGACGAGGGTATTCTAAAGTACGGTTTTTATAATCATCGTTGGTAAAAGCACTACCGTCTTCTTTTACAAAATTTCCACTGTCATCTAAAGTGGGCTCATAAAAGCCAATATTGTTATGAAAGTTCGAAACATTTAAGTGGGTGTAACCCCAGCTTTTATTTAAACCTACCATACCACTTAAATCGGTTTCGTTAAAGCCCGAATTAGGGAAATAACCTGTTGGTGTTTTAAAAGAGTAAGCATTTTTATACGTTCCGCGGGCCCTCCAAACAAATCCGTTTTCGTTACCATTTAACATTAACGAGTTAGCGGTAAGGCCATTATTTGTAGAATAATTGGTAATAAATTCACCTTTAATCTGGCCTTCGGGTGCGGTACTTGGCTCTAATAGGTTAATTACACCACCAAGCGCATCAGAACCATACATTAACGATGCTGCACCGCGTAAAACTTCAATGCGGTCTGATTTAAACTGGTCAATTTCAATGCCGTGCTCATCGCCCCATTGCTGGCCTTGTTGTTTTATCCCATCATCTAAAGTTACAATTCTGTTGTAACCCAAGCCTCTGATTACAGGCTTAGAAATAGATGGGCCAGTAGTAATCTGCGATACACCAGGTATTTTAGTTAAAGCATCAATTAAATTTGTTGAAGGCTGTAAAAGCTGATCCTTGCCAATTACTGCAGAAGAAGCACTATTTCTTTTGCTGGTACTGCTGATCAGGCTTCCGGTAATTACAATCTCTTTTGTTTCTATTGCAGTAGGTTGTAAAGAAAACGCTAATCCAGCTGTACTGGCAAAGTTTACCACTTGCGTAGCGGTTTTATAGCCTACATAGTGTACCTCAACCAGATAACTTCCTTTTGATGGAAGGTTATTCAACGTAAATTCTCCTTCATTGTTGGTTACTGCTGAAACTTTTAAATCAGGGATGAAAATGGTTGCGCCTGGCAACGTTTGTTTGGTGCTGGCATCAATAACCTTACCTGTTATATTCTTTAAAGTGGCAGCAAAAACGGTGCTGCTTAATAATGTATATAGAATTACTAAGCCAATAAGCTGTAATTTTTTCATGTGTTGTAGTAAATAAAAATGATGGAAAAACCAAAGCAATAGCTAAATGAAGCTAGTTTTAGTTTCTCAAATAAATAATTTGATTAAGCGCGGATGCGCTTGAAAGAAAAAATTATGCTAAGGGGGGACCACGCAGGCAAGTGCGCTTTATTTCGGTAAAGGCATTCTTTAAGGTCGCTTCGGTTCGGTTAAAAATTTTGGCTGATAAGAAGATTCTGTAAATGTGGTGCGTTTGCACATAATTTTTTTCAAAACTAGCATTACAGATTAAACAGGTATCGCCATGGGCCTGCACGTGGCTAACATGTTTACAGTTGACCTCTTTCTGCACAACCGGAAGAGGGTTATGGTGGTGAAGTACACTCCAGGGAGTTAAAGCAATAGCAAATACGATCAGCATAAATGCTGATAAATATTTCTTAATGTTTTGTTTATGCTTTTTCAACAGGCCAAAAGTAGTAATTCCTAAGCAATTATATATATTTACAAAGTAACATTGTATTTATAGTGTTATGACACTCGATTTAATCAATAGTTTAACATAAGAAGGATATAAATCTTCTAATAAATTATTGAAGTACCAATTGCAAACCCATTTCGTTATTATTTACGATAAGTAAAACGAACAATTAATGAAGTCTATCAGGAAAAATATATTTAACGCGTTATTTGTCATTATTCTTTTGGTAATTGTTTTTGTGCCCGATGCAAAAGCATTTTTAATTAGAGGTTTAATGGAAATTGGTTTTTACTCGCCAAAAGTTGAAAGCCCAAAGGAAATTGCAACGAGCCTTAACGGAATCCGGTTTAAGGATGTAAAAGGAAATGTGATTGATCTTGGCGATTTAAAAGGAAGACTCATTTTTATTAATTTTTGGGCAACCTGGTGTCCTCCCTGTAGAGCTGAAATGCCATCGATCAATAAATTATACACCCAGTTTAAAGATGATAAACATGTTGTTTTCATTTTTGCAGATGCAGATGGCGATTTTGTGAAATCGGGCAAGTTTATGTCCGACCGTAAATATGCGATGCCCGTTTATAAAGTAGAAAGCGAGATTCCTGAAAAAGTATTTGCAGGCGCTTTACCAACAACAGTTATTTTCGATAAACAGGGCCGACTGTCTTTCAGGCATGAGGGCGTGGCCAATTATGCAGATAAAAAGATTGTCGACTTTCTCAATAAGTTAAAGAACACAAAATAACTTTCTAGTAATCAGATCCTTCCTGAAATTTGAGGTTCAAATGATATTTGCATTTTGAATATATGTAGTTAACTACATATATTTGTTTTATATTAATTTAACAATGCAAAACGACTTTAAAATTGAACGGTTAGATAATCAATTCTGTGAAGCGATTATTGGGTTAATTCTTCCCATCCAACAAGTAGAATTTAATGTAGATATCGATTTGGCAGCTCAGCCAGATTTGTTGGATATCGAAAAAAATTACGATGGTTCTGGCGGTGCTTTTTGGGGCGCCAAATTAAATGGTGAATTGATCGGTACCATTGCCTTAATTGCTGTACCTGAGCATCAATCGGGGGCAATCAGAAAAATGTTTGTTAAAAAGGAATTCCGAGGGAAAGATTTGGGTGTTGCGCAAGCTTTATTGAAAACACTTCTAGCCTACTGTGAGGATAATAACCTGAATGAGGTATATTTGGGTACAAAAGACGTATTGCAGGCCGCCTGCCGTTTTTATGAACGTAACGGATTTAAATCAGTTGCAATAGAAGATTTGCCGGTTTACTTCCCCCGGATGGCTGTTGACAATGTTTTTTATAGCCTGGATTTAAAATTTCTTTAATGGAACAAAATGTAATTGATGCGTCTGGTTTATTGGCTATTTCTACCCGCTTGCAAAGGCTGAGCGATCAGATCCGTAAAGATGGCCTGCTGATTTATAAGGCATTTGGAATTGATTTTCAACCCAAATGGTTCCCTGTGCTTTATACTTTATATAAAAAATCAACCATGAGCGTGGTTTCCCTTTCGGAAGAAATTGGTTATGCGCACCCATCTACCATCAGTTTATTGAAAGAACTGGAGAAGGAGAAACTGATCCGGTCTAAAAAGGATAAAGTAGATACCCGTAAACGTTTGGTTGAGCTCACAGAAAAGGGTACAGCGCTTCTTTCTACCATGGAGCCTGTTTGGGATGTGATTATTAAAGCCACAGCCGAAATTACAAATACTCAAAATAACTTAATGAAGGCTATAAATGAGGTTGAGGCATCGTTAAAGGAAAAAAGCTTTCTGCAGCGGGCCGAGGTTTATATTAAGAAATGAGAAAAGGATAGAATGATTGAGTGATGGAATGGGAAAATAATTGAATTAGAGAATGATTGAATGACCGAGAAGGTTAACCAATGATTTTACTATTTTTGCCCCATGATTTCATTTTTCGAGGCTTCGCTTAAGCAACTTTCTATCCACCATACAGGCAATAAACTGCTTGAAGAGTATTATAAATTATCTGATGCGCCTTTAAAAATTGATGATGAAGTGTTGGGAAACCTGTTGATGCAGTATTTCTTAAAACCTTTCGAAAAGGTAAATGAAGTCTACCGTTTTTATCATCCTAATGATAATTTAGAATTAAATGAAGTATTTCATTTTGTTCATGAAATTTTTGAAAACAACGAACTTTTTCACGAAGATTCGCAACAACTGGCCAAACATTTATACGATGTAGCCAACCACCCAAAAATTAAATCTGGCGAATTGTATGTCGCTTATTTTGAAAAGGTACAGATAGAAGGCGAGCAATTGGACGTAGTTGGTGTTTTCAAATCTGAAACAAAAGATACTTACCTAAAAGTTTACCCTGAGCAGGATGGCTTTAATGTAAGTTACGAGCAAGAAGCCATCAGCATTAATAAATTGGATAAAGGCTGCCTGATTTTTAACGTTGATAAAGAAGAAGGTTACAAAGTTGTTGTGCTGGATCAATCGAAAAGTAGTAACGATTCTGCTGTTTACTGGAAAGATGAATTCTTGAAGCTGAAAATCAGGAACGATAGTTATAACCAAACCAATAATGTTTTAGGGGTTTACAAAAACTTCGTTACGCAGAAACTTGAAGATGATTACGAAATCAGCAAAGCGGATAAAATCGATCTCTTAAACCGCTCGATGAAGTATTTCAAAGAAAAAGAAACCTTTGATATTGAGGAATTCGGTAATGAGGTAATTGGTAATGCCGAAGGGATTGAATCATTCAAAAATTATAAGAAGAATTACGAGCAAGAGTACGAAAGTCCGATTGCCGATAATTTTGAAATCGCCGAATCTGCTGTTAAAAAACAGGCCCGTGCTTACAAAAGCGTATTAAAGCTAGATAAAAACTTCCATATTTATATCCATGGCAATAAAGATATGATCGAAAAAGGTTACGACGATGATAAATCGATGAACTTTTACAAGGTATATTTTAGAGAAGAGGAATAGGCTTTAGTCTGTAGTCCATAGTCTTCAATCATGAATCCAATTTCCTGGGTCTGTGTCCCCACAGACCGAAACTGAATTTTATTTTCTATTTTTAATAATGGAAAACAAAAATCTTTTCAAACAAGACCGCAATTCAAAAATGCTTTTGGATGGAGTATATTTTTGGACAGACACGGTTAAAGGTTGGAAAAAAATCTTTTCTATCGATAAAGTATAAATTAATTTTAATCGATACTTTGAGGGAACTTGTAAATAGAAAAAAGGTCGTTGTTTATGCTTTTGTAATTATGCCAAATCATTTACACTTAGTATGGCAAATGATAGCGTTAAATGGAAAAGAAATGCCTCAAGCAAGTTTTAATAAATTTACTTCCCATAAGATTTTTCAGGACTTAAAACTTCATCACTTTGATATATTACCATATTTTAAAGTATCTGATGGAGAAAGAAATTTTCGTTTGTGGCAAAGAGATCCTTTAGCCATTCTTATGGATACTCTGGATAAGCTTGAACAGAAAATAGATTATATCCATCTCAATCCATTACAGGAAAGATGGCTGTTATGTGAAGAGCCTGAAGATTACGAATGGTCATCTGCCAGATTTTATAAAACGGGCGTAGACAATTTTGGCTTTTTAACTGATTATAGGGATCTTCTGTAGCTTTATTCTATTTCGGTCTGTGAGGACACATACCAAGGACAGTCGTCTTTTACTTTTCGTTATATTTTGAATTTTAGACAAGATCTCCAAACTAAATTCTTTGTTGTGCCTTTAGCGCCAAATACTGATTAATGACATTAACAGTAAGCTTTTGGGGTGGGGTAAGGATGGCTAAAATACCATGCTTGTTGAGTTCTTTAACCATTAGTTTTTTCTCGTAAATAAATTTCTCGGCAATGGTTTTATGGTAAATGCCTTCTACATCTTTTGCAGGTGCTGTGCTTAATTCTTTTAGTTCAGTATTTTCGAAAAATACAACCACCAATAAGTGGTATTTAGCGATCCTCTTTAAGTAAGGCAACTGTCTTTGCAATGCCGATAAACTTTCGAAATTAGTAAAGAAAACCAAAAGACCCCTTTGTTTTACTACTGATCGTACCGCGGAATAAAGTGCCTCGAGATTACTTTCAAGGTATCTCGTTTTTTCTTTGTAAAGCACATTCATGATACTGCCAAGCTGAGAAGCTTTACGATCTGCTGGTACAACAGCGCCGATATTTTCAGATATCGTAATTAAACCTGCTTTATCTTCTTTAAGCATAGCTACTTTCGAAAGTGCAACGGTTGCATTTATAGCATAATCGAGTAGACTTAATCCTTCAAAAGGCATGCGCATTACACGTGATTTATCAATTACACAATATATATTCTGCGATTTCTCGTCTGTATAGGTATTCACCATTAAACCACCTTTTCTGGCGGTAGCTTTCCAGTTAATGGTGCGGATATCGTCGCCACCAACATAATTTTTGATCTGGTCAAATTCGCTGCTTTGTCCAACCTTTCTGATTTTTTTGATCCCGAATTCTGTTAAATAGCGTGAAGCAGCCATCAATTCGTATTGACCAAGATTAATAAAAGAAGGAAAAACAGGGAGGATCTTGGCGCCATCAAAATTATAACGGCGGTTGATCAAGCCCAGTGGTGAACTGATGTATGCTCTAATAAAGCCAAAATCATATTCGCCACGTTTTGTAGGTCGCAGGTTGTAGTGGATCGATTTTACTTCTGCAGATTTTAGGTGAAGTTTAAAATCTTTATCCCGGAGTTGAAACTGGAAAGGCACCTCATCAATCACCCTGGCATTTACCCCAAAGCCATAACTATTCCTGATCTCGATTTGTATCGGATTTTCATCGCCGTTACTCAAACGTTTTGCGGTAATTCTTTTGGCATCAATCCCTTGGGTACTTCGGTATAGAATAAAAATATCGATAAAAAATAAAACAAATACAGCGCCAGTAGCAATTTCAGGGATGTCGCCCAGCCAGGCAAAAAAGAACTTCAACAAAAAAAGCACAATGCAGAGGCCTAAAGCCGCAAATAAGCGATCGCTTAGGAATAGATTGTTATAATATTGCTGAAAGAATTTTTTCAATGTTGTTTAATCGGTTAATTGTTTAAACTAGTTAACTGTTGCGGCAAATACGACTTCAGACTCCTGACTCAAGACTTCGGACTTATCTTGGTACTTCGATTTTTTTAATAATCTGGCTAACAATGTCGCTTGTAGTTAATCCTTCCATTTCTTTTTCAGGTGATAACAAAATCCTGTGCGCCAATACAGGGCCCGCAACGGCAATAATATCTTCAGGTGTAACAAAATCGCGGTTTTGAATAGCAGCGAAAGCTTTTGCACTATGTACAATTGCTAAAGATGCTCTTGGCGAAGCGCCCAGATAAAGTGACGAATTGTTGCGGGTTTCGTTTACAATTTTGGCAATAAACTCCAATAATTTTGGCTCTACAAACAAATTGCGGATGATAGCTCTAGCCTCTTGTATCTGTTTAACAGACAATACTGGTTTTACATCGTTTAATAATGTTTTATTAACCAAGGTGTGCTGAGCCATTAAAATAGCAGTTTCCTCCTCTAGCGAAGGGTATTTAACCTCTATTTTGAATAAAAACCGATCTAATTGTGCTTCAGGCAGGCGGTATGTTCCTTCCTGCTCAATCGGGTTCTGTGTGGCCAACACCATAAAAGGCTCATCCATGATATAGGTATGGCCATCAATGGTTACCTGGCGCTCTTCCATCACCTCGAACAAGGCCGATTGGGTTTTTGCCGGTGCACGGTTTATCTCATCAACCAGAATAATATTGCCAAAAATAGGACCTTTTCTAAATTCGAAATCTCCTGTTTTGGTATTAAAAATCGGGGTTCCTAAAACATCAGATGGCATCAAATCGGGGGTAAACTGAACCCTCGAAAATTGTGCATCAATAGATTTTGCCAGCAATTTAGCGCTCAGTGTTTTGGCTACCCCCGGTACACCCTCAATTAAGATGTGCCCATCGGCAAGCAAACCAACAATTAAGAAATCAATAACCTGTTTTTGGCCGATAATGATATTTCCAAGTACATTTCTGATTTGATTTACAGCTTCATTTAAGGCACTTAAATCGGTACGTGGGTTAAACTGTTCTTGTTCCATTGCTTTGCGTATTTTTATAAAACTGTTCTATGCTTTCGTTTAAATTGATCAATTGGGTATCGCTTAAATCGCTCATTGTTGGTGTTTGGATAAAATGTTTGGTCAGGGTTTTGGCCAGCGCTTCATTAATGCCTGTTTTCTCTATTAGCACCTGAGCAAATTTGCTGTCGATATCGTTGGTCTTTAGATAATATCTGGTTCTTAAGTATTCCATAAAGTAATTGATCTTTTTTAAGGCTATATCGAGGTTGTTCCGCTCGTGGTAATAAACACTGCCCACCACATTAACAAAGGCCAATGAAGAGTTGGTAAGCGGATCTGCGATTGGGATAATTCTTTGCCTCCGTTTAATATCGTACAGTACAAAAAGAATCAGACTAAATATGGCCAGATAGTATGCAAACTCCAGTTCAGGATGTTTAAAGAACACCCTGAGCATATCGGTAGCAGTGTTCTTTTGCGCAGAAAAATATTCGTCGAAAATGAGCTGCTTATTTCCATGTAAATAACTCAAGGTTTTAGCGGCATATTCTGCGCCATATTTATCCAGCAGGTTAAAATTGGTGTAAAAACCAGGTTCTGCGATGAGGTAGAGATTGCCTTTTCCGTAAGCATAACGGATAAAATTAGGCTGGCCTTTCCCATTTACGCCAAGTATTGTTGTTTTGCTGCTGTCTACCCTACTAAAATACTGGCTGCCGATTCCTCTTTCAAAACCATAGTTTGCATCAGTTTTTAGCTCTGGATTGGTGAAATTTAAGGTACTTCCTTCGGGAGACATTGCGGTAGAAGTTTGCACCTTAAGTTCCTTCCTTATTTTTCCTAAATCATAAGTGGCTATAAATACATCATTACCTGCTTGCATGTATTTTATCAGCTGTTCAAGATCCGTTTTGCTAATGTCTGTCTTTTGCGCAACGATTATGTAAGCGGTTTTATTGAATTTTTTAGATTTTAGCGTAGTGTAAACAGCAGTTTTCGACTGTTGAATACTTGCCGAAGGTAAAATATCTTTAATTCTATTGTATAAAATATATGTTCCGTAAGGGATTTTATCTTTAGTAGCATATGTTGGCGCCCAGTTTGTTGGTGTAGGCTTATTATACTGCGCAATTAAATAACCCAAAATTAGAATGGAACCGATAATCAGATATAATTTGTAGCCTTTCATTTAATCTGGTTGTTAAACTGGTTAAATGATTGCTTAATAGGGTCGAATTTCACTTCATCGATAGGGAAATCGCCATACCAAATATAATCGAACTGCAGGGTAAGCTGGCTAAAATCGTTTCTCAGCTCTGGCTTACTAATTTCCATTAAATAATTATAATTGGTTTTATCGGGCTGCCATTGAATAATTTCGGCATCGCTCAATTTTTTTAGCGCCCTCAAGTACAAAAGCCTAACTGCCAAACGGAATTTTCTTTCGGCAACTAATCGTTGTAATTCCTTTTCATAATCTATCTCATGAATGTTTTCGGTAATTACATCGTATGGAAGGATTGTTTCTTTCGATTTTTTAGCGAAGATTTTTTCTGCACCAATAACTTTAACCACGATAAATATGATCAGCGCAACACCAAGTCCGATAAAAATATACCTGGAAAAAATGTTTGATGCTGCTCCCTGAAACAGTTCGCCGATTATATCCCAAAACCATAACCAAAATTTGTCCCAAAACGATAATTGTTGCTGACCTATTTCGTCGTATTGAAACTCTTTTTGTTCTTTATAATTGTTTATGGCCTCTTTATCAAATTTTGAGGCCACAACCTTACTGCTATCTGTTTTAATTATAGCGGTTACAGGCTTAGGTTTAGCCAGCTGTGCTTTGCTGATTACCGGAATAAAAAACAAAAGCGAAACAAGAAGATATCGGAATAGAGCACGCTGCATTTTAGTATTCTTCAGGTCTGGTATCAATCGGTTTTTCGGTATTGCCAAAATTAGAAATCCGCTCCATTAAGCCAGTGCTTTCTTTTTGTTCAACCAAACTGAAATAGGCCAATGAAATGGTAATGATTGGGATGATGGTAAATACCTGGCATAATGACTGCAAAACTGTTGTAATCATGGTAAGTGTTAAAGACATGTGTGGCGTTTTATGTGTAAACATACCAATCATATTAAATAAACTTGTAGGTAAAATGATCATGCTCATACAGGCATAAACAATAATCCATACCACGATCAGCGTACCAAAAGTAATCCAGAAATTATCTTTTATAATTTTGAAGCTTCGGCTAAAGGAGTAGCCTAAAGAACCATTTTCGATCACCATTATCGGAAGCGTCATGGCCGCATAAGGGAGTAGCCAGAAGAAAGGCACCCCACAGAATAACATGGCTACACCGAGCATCAACATTAATAAAAGGGAACTGCCAAAAATCCTGAAAAAATAATATTTAAAGTATCCCCATACCTCATCGGTGGTTGGTGTTTGGTTCCCTTTCTGCACGTATATGGCGATATAAGAAAGTATGGCGACACTCATACTGGCATATGTTGCTAAAGAGAATAAAATAGATAAGAAATATTCTAATCCATATAAAGCTGAAAAACCTAAGCCTTTGGTGTTTTCTCCATTACCGATGGTATTGATGATGTTAACCATTTTGTATTGTTGCAATAACATGGTTAGCATACTGGCCAGTACAAATAGGCCACAAAATGTAAAATATATTTTAATGAGGGGCTTAAAATTTTGACGCATGAAGGTAAAGGTGTCATTAATCACCTGCCCGAAATCTCTTCTTTTCTTAAATTCAATTTTCCCTAGCATGTTAATTTAGTGTTGCTTGTTTATTGTATATTTTTATGGGGTATATAAATACGTACCAAATAATGAAAGCTGCAGAAGATAATAAAATAAACATACTTAACCACACAGGCATTTCAGTATGTCGTGTAACAAAACTTTCAAAAAAAGCCGCAACTATAAAAATTGGTATCAGGCCAATTACAATTTTTAATCCATCTTTGGCCCCTTTTAAAACTGAAGCCATACGGGTATAGGTTTTGGGGAATAAAAGACTGTTGCCCAAAATTAAACCGGCCGCGCCTGCCAAAACAATTGCCGATATTTCTAATGTACCGTGAATCCAGATCACCAGAACCGATTGAAAGCCCAGGCCCTTACTAAAAAAGAAATATTGAAATGAGCCGAGCATCACTCCATTTCTAAATAGCGAAACAATAGAGCCAAATGAAAATATAATGCCCAAAACAAAGGTATATAGGGCAACATAAATATTATTAGTCCCAATCTGCATAAACATCATAAACTCATTACTCTGTTTGTAAACCCCAAACGGATCACCTTTGGCAATGTTTTCGTTTGTCATGTTTACATAACCATCGCCCATAATCAATCGCACAAAAGTATCATCATATTTTGCCGATAAAGCACCAATGGCACAGGAAACCAAGAAAAATGCCAATGCATAAAATATCTGTTTTCTGTGTTGTCGAAATATTAAGGGGAGTTCGGTTTTCCAGAAATGAACAAAGCGGTTCGATTTTTCCTTTTTGTTTTTGTAAACGGATTGATGTAATTTAGAGGCTAAGCCATTGAGGTAAGCTGTTGTTTTCGAATTTGGATAAAACGTTTTTGAGTAAGCCAAATCGTTGGTGATTTCGATAAACTGATTGGCCACTTCATCAGGATTTGCCTGCTGCATGGAATCATAATGTTGCCACTTCTTCGAATTCTGTTTAACAAATAATGCTTCTCTCATTTAAAGGCTTTACCAAATCTCGGGTTAAAATAGCTAATTTTTTATGGAAATGAAACCAACATTATTTTCAAATCATTTAACCAGTTTGAACAAATATACATAGCTGAACAATCTAAATATGAAAATAAAAGAAAACTTTAGTTTAAAAAAAATTACTGATTGACATATAGCTATTACCTTTAAAAAAAATTATGTTTGAATATGGATAGCATCAGAATTAGCACTGCTCAAAATATTGATATCGATTACGAAATTGCTGGCCTTGGCGAGCGTATAGCTGCAAGGTGTATTGATCTGGCTGGATTTCTAATTCTCGCTATAATTACGCTAGTGGTAATGGGTGCTGCACAAATGGCGATGTCGGGAAGTGCTGCAATAGTTGTTTTCTTTATTTTTCTGGCAATTTTTGCTTTCTACGACCTGGTTTGCGAAATCACTATGGATGGCCAGACTTTAGGAAAGAAGGTATTAAAGATTAAAGTAATTAGCATTGATGGTACACAGCCAACCATAGGGCAGTATATTTTTAGGTGGTTATTTCGGATGATTGATTTCGGATTCCCATTTGGCTGGGGAGTTGTGGCACTGGTTTCGGTAGCGGTTACTAAAAATCATCAACGATTGGGCGATATACTTGCTAAAACAACGCTGATTAAAACTAAACCAAGAACCGAATTTTCTAACGTGGCATTTAGTTTTAATTTACCTGAAGAATATGAACCGCAGTTTAAGGAGGTTTTGCATTTAAACGATAGAGACATAGAACTTATTCATGAAGTATTAACCGGTTACTACCAAACTGGGAATGCCGATCTGATTTATGCCATGGCAGCTAAAACCAAAGAACACATTTTTGTAACCATTCCGAGTGGAATGAATGAGTTACAGTTTTTAGAGGCAGTGTTAAAAGATTATAATCACCTTACCGCTAATATGAGTGTTTAGCTAAAAAACATTTTGTGTACATAGCTGATCATTACAAAATTACCGATTACGATAACCAACACGCTAAAAATAAAGGAACGTTGTTTAATCTGGAATTTATATAATAAGCCAGCTGAGATAAATAAAAACAACAAGGGGATAGTGGGTGGATAAAGCGACCAGCTTTTTGATAAATCGCCTTGAACAAGGGCGATAAAAGATCTTTGAAAACCACAACCCGGACAATCGATTCCGGTTAGTGCTTTAAACGGGCAGGTAATTAAATGATTTTGCAGCCAATCAACAAAGTTGATTAAGCTGCAAAATATAAATATGATAAACATCCTTGAATTAAACTACCGGTGGAGGGGTATCGTTTGGAGTGTCTTGATTGCCGAATGGTTTGTTAAATGGATTATTTGGATTGTTGAATGGGTTATTACCAAAACCACCATTTTGTGCTTCTGCTGCTGATGGGCCTAAATATTTAGCATCGCTAAAACCTAAAATTGGCCAAAAAATGTAAGGAAAAATAACTAAGCCAACAGTAAAACCTTCTGATTTGCCGAAGCTCTTGCTCAGTAGATTTGTTGCCCAGATTCCGAATACAATGTTTACGCAGGGGATAAGCATCCATAAAATCCAGATCATTGGTTTGCCAATGATCTCAAGTAAAATAATTAAATTGTAAATGGGAATAATTGCAGCCCAGCCTGGTTTGCCGGCTTTTTCGAAAGTTTTCCACATGCCCACAATCATCAGGACAATTACCGCCAGGTAAATAATTCCGCCTACCAGACCAATACCTGCGGCTATTCCGCTTGATTCATACTCATTCATAATTTACTGTTTTTAAAGGTGATTAATTTAAATAGTTGAACTAAAATATATTTTTTAATTTAAAAACAGCATAAACAAATGGTTAATTATTTCAATACATTGGCCACTTTTGGTAATAAAGCGGTTGCCCATTCGGTATACATTTTAGCACTTGGGTGCAATCCATCGCTCGCCACTAACGATAAATCTGTTGCAGCATTTCGAGATGCGGGGGTAATGTTGGTATAGTTTACGCCAACTGAAAGCGTGATTTCTTGGTTTGCAGCGTTAAAGCTGTCGATTTCATTCGCAATCGTTTGTAGGTTTCGCCTCGAGTTTTTGCCAAAGGGCGTAGCGCCCCAATCTGGAATAGAAACTACAAAAACTTTATTCTTGTTGCCTCCGGCAAAAGCGATTGCCTTTTGTAACAATTCTGTGAATTCCTTTTTGTAAGTATTTATCGGATAACCCCGATATTGATTGTTTACACCAATTAAGAGTGTAACAAAACTATATGTTCCTGTTAAATTCTCCTTTTTTATACCCGCCTGGAGTTCATCGGTAGTCCAACCGGTAACCGCAATAATTTTTGGATTTGCTACACTGCTGCCTTGAGCTTTTAATAAACTTTGAAGCTGGTAAGGAAAAGATTCTGCCTGTTTAACCGATTCGCCAATGGTATAAGAATCGCCAAGTGCCAGATATGTAAAATTACCTTCTCCATTTGGTGAAGCTGTTGTTCGATCGATCACTGGTTCAATAGGCATAGGCTGTTGTTTTGTGCAGCCCGAAGTTAAGAAAGAAAATAAAATGGCGCTTAATAAAATCTTCATAGTTTAATCTACGAATTAGCATTTGGTTTAGTTTTATTTTAGTGCAGTAACGAGTTTTTGTCTAAAAGTGGCATCAGTGATAATGCCAGCCTCAAAATTTGCAAAATTGCTTTGAATCATCAGTTTTTCTTTTTCAGTAAGGTTGTTAAAGAAAAATGCACAGGCTAAACTGGTTCCCTTTTTTTCAGTTGCATAAAAAGCATCTGTTAAAATAAATGCGGTTGATCCACCTTTTTGCCCTAAATGTTTAAAAGCTGCCTGGTTGCCTGGATATATCATCGGCCATTCCATAATCTGATCTATTATATTTTGGATTTCGGGCTTAAAGTAATTTCTACTGTTAATTTTCTGCATAATGTTTGCGTAATCAGTAGCATTTGAAGCGATTAATCTATCAGACCATATTTTTTGTACCGTAAATGGCAAGTTCTTGGTGCTGAAAGTTTTGATATATGCAGAATCTGTTTTTAATTTGATATGATTGGTTTCGCATCTTTTTATATATTCCTCCATTGGCATTGCTTCCAATTGTTTTGCCCACATACTTTCGTCGAGGTTATCAGGTTTGAGGCAAGTCATTAGTGCTCCTGCAGTAAAGTAATAGTAGGGGCTATGTTGCTGAAGTTTTAGTGTTCCGATGTTCCGGCTAATGTTTGCCAAGTCTAATAAATCCTCAAGATATTCAGTATTTGCATTTGAGCTAAATCTAATCATGCCTTGAGCAATCTGTAGCAGAGAAACACTGTCAGCCTTTGTCTTTTTTAAAGAGTTAAGCCATGCCGAATGTGCACCACCATCCGTAAAAGGAATATAGTATTTGCTCAGGTCCCTTATTGCTACGTTTTGGTTTGCGTCAATTTTTTTGGCAGCAACCTGATTGGAAAATTCGATGGCAATAAGGGTTTTGGCTGCACTGGCCAACGGCATCAATTGATTGCCGTTAAAATTGAGTACTTCCTTGCTGTTCTCAATAAGTACAATCGAAGCTTTTTGAGGATTATCCTTTATAAATTGAATTAACCCATCAAGGTTTTGTGCAGAAACATGTGTGGTAACTAGCGCTAAAATAAAGATAAGCCTGATCATTAAACAAGTTTCATTTTAAAGAGTTCGGCGATATGATTCTTTAATTTTTCTTTTACTTCTTCCATATCAAGATGATAACCCAGCTCCTTTGCTAAAGAAGTTACAGCTTTATCGTCAATACCACACGGCACAATATTTTTAAAGTAATCTAAATCTACATTTACATTAAAGGCAAAACCGTGCATGGTAACCCAACGGCTGCAACGAACGCCCATGGCACATATTTTACGGGCCTTTTCATTATCTGCATCTAACCACACCCCTGTAAAACCAGGATAACGGCCAGCTTCAATCCCATAATCTTTTAAAGTAAGGATAACGGCTTCTTCCAGCGTGCGTAGATATAAATGGATGTCGGTAAAGAAATTATCAAGATCAAGAATAGGGTAGCCCACTAGCTGCCCTGGGCCATGATAAGTAATATCGCCGCCCCGGTTTATTTTATAGTAGGTTGCCTGTTTATCCTTTAATCCCTGCTCATCCAACAATAAATTTTCGGGATGCCCGCTTTTACCTAAGGTGTAAACATGTGGGTGCTCGCAAAATACAAGATGGTTTGGGGTAGGCTTATTGGTATTGTTTACACGGTTTTCTGTCTTAATGGCCACCGTTTTATTTAACAGATCTTCCTGTTTGTCCCAGGCTTCCTGATAGTCTGTTAAGCCCCAGTCTGTAAAAATAGTTGGCTTTAAATCTGTTGCAATTGCTTTTTCCACTGTCTCGTTCATCTCCATTTATTTTAAGAATTGCTGGCTACATAGCCTAACATGTAACTGTCTTTGGTTTTAAAGTAATTAACGGTCAGCTCTCGCGTACCTGTTGGCAGTTCTACCAATGCATTTAGCGAGCCTTCGTTTTTTAACTTAAAAGGTTTAATATGGATATGCTGTTTAAATTCTAAACCCTTTTTGCCATGCCACTTATAAATAGCTTCTTTAGCGCACCACGCAACATATAAGCCATCGGTATTATCACCAATCTGTTTCTGGGCAAGTTCTACATCGCTTAAAAACTTGTGTTTAATGCTTTTTATCTTGTGCTTAATCAGTTCGATATCGACACCTACCGCATGATCTTTGCTAATCATTACGGCAGCATAATCATAAGAGTGGCTTAACGAAATATGATAGTCGAAGTTAACCAGATAGGGCTTGCCATGTTCATCAAACTGACAGTCGATATACTCGGTTGTATTAAGCATTGTTCTCAATAGTAATCTTGTGCTTAACCAGTGCAGTAACCGCTTGCCGCTGTTTAATGAAGAAATAATGTCATGTTCATGCTGCTTAAGCTGCAGTCCGGCCAACAATTCTTCCTCCGTTTCTTCAATTTTCCAAATTGCTAAAACAGAATGCTGATCAATATTTTTATTGTAAATTATTGGCATTGATTAAATTGGAGATTACATGCAAAATTATCTTAAATAAATGATAATTTAGGCCAAAAATACGTATAAAAATGATATTATCTGATAGCAGGATATTAGAAGAAATTGAGAAGGGAACAATCATCATTGAGCCTTTTAAACGCGAATGTTTAGGAACCAACTCTTATGATGTGCACTTAGGGAAATACCTGGCTACTTATAAAAGCCGTGTGCTTGATGCGAAAGCGCACAATGAAATTGAACATTTTGAAATCCCTAAAGATGGTTATGTCCTTCATCCAGGTACACTATATCTTGGTGTTACTTTAGAATATACCGAAACACACGGACATGTGCCTTTCTTAGAAGGTAAAAGCAGTACCGGCCGCTTAGGTATCGATATCCATGCAACAGCAGGTAAAGGCGATGTTGGTTTTTGTAATACCTGGACATTAGAAATATCAGTAGCACAACCTGTAAAAATTTATGCCGGAATGCCTATTGGCCAATTGATTTATTTTGTTGTTGAAGGTAAGATCGAAACGATGTACAATTCAAAAGGTAATGCCAAGTACAACAACAAAACCACCAGACCGGTAGAAAGTATGATGTGGAAGAATAAGTTTTAGAGATTGCTTAACTGCCGACAGCCAATTGAAAACTGGTATCTTTTTCTTTTTTTGGAAATGAAAGGGAGTGTGCTATGGCTGCTTTAGCCCCGCCATTCGCTATGGTCCCGATAGAAGGAATCGGGAGCCGCCGCTACTGTCGGGTTTATGATTGGCAGTCTGTTCTCCGTGGTCCAAACATTGTTCCCAAACCCGATTGTCGTGAATGCCGATTTTTCATCGGCAGAAACAAAAGCGGGGCTGGTGAGGCCAGGTGATCAGAATCTCTCATTTCCAAATCAATAGCCTAAAAGAATATTTTTCTTTTGGAAATGAAAGCTTTGTGCTATGGTTGCTGTTGGGTTTTATGAACAACGGGCGGATAAGGTCAAGCACACTGAACCCTTCATTTTTCAAATCTATATTGATAAATTAATGTGTTTCTCTAACTGTGAACTAAAAATTTAGATTGAAACTAAATTTCATGGTATCTTCATAAAAATATGCCTTAGGTTTTGTACCTTGACACATATTTATTTGTTACCCAACCACATGAAACTCAAAATTACTCTCGCAATCAGTTTTCTATCTCTACTTATTGTTTTAGCCGCATTTAAAATGGATGATGATCCATTTAGTCAGCTCTTGCAAAAACTCGAAGATTACACCAGTAAATACCCACAAGAAAAAGTTCACCTTCACCTAGATAAACCTTACTATGCCATTGGCGATGATATTTGGTTCAAAGCTTATGTTGTAAATACCAAAACTTCGGCCCCTTCGGGCATTAGTAAGATCCTGTATGTGGAGCTGATAAATGAAAAAGATTCGCTAAAAAAACTGGTTAAGTTACCTATTATGGGAGGTATTACCTGGGGCGATTTTAAGTTAACAGATTCACTTGGTGAGGGCAATTATAGAATTCGGGCCTATACCAATTACATGCGGAATTTTGGTACCGAATTTTTTTACGATAAGACAATTAAGATCGGAAATAGCTGGGCTAACAAAGTTTTTACAAAAACTTCTTACAGTTTTACCAAAGAGAACAATGCAGATAAAGTAACGGCAACAGTTCATTTCGAAGATAAAAATGGCGTGGCTTACAGTGAAAATGAAGTGAGTTATGAGGTCCAGTTAGATTATCGTACCGTTACAAAGGGTAAAGTTAAAACAAGTTTAACAGGTGATGCGGTAATTAGCTTCACAAACAATCAATCTTTCCAGAATAAATCGGGGAAAATTATTGCGACCATCGCGCTGGATAATAAACAAAAAGTAATCAAATCTATCCCCATAACTTCCACTTCTAACAATGTTGATGTACAGTTTATGCCAGAAGGGGGGACGCTTGTTGAAGAATTGCCGCAAAAGATTGCCATTAAGGCTGTTAATGCCGATGGCCGCGGCGAAGATGTAGAAGGAAGTATTGTAGATGAAGGTGGAAATGAAGTAACCAGTTTTGCCACCAATTATTTAGGCATGGGTAACTTTGTGTTTAACAATCAGGCCGGTAAGTCATATTCGGCAAAAGTTAGATTTAAGGATGGATCAGAAAAAACGTTGAAATTACCTGTGGCCGTTAAAAGTGCTTATGCACTTTCTGTAAATGCTTTAGATACAGGTAAAGTGGTGATTAAAATTATGGCCAGTGCCGATCTTGTGAATGGCGATGAACTAAAAGTGGTGGCGCAGCATGGTGGCAATGTATATTATGGCTCGAAAGCTAAAATGGATAAACAGGTACTAGTGGCCAATATTCCAAAAAAGAACCTGCCAACTGGTATTGTGCAGTTTACTTTATTTTCAAGTACTAATCAACCTTTGGCAGAGCGGTTGGTTTTTATTAATAACAAGGCCGAATTAATAGACGTATCGATTAACACATCAGGCGTTTCTAGTTCAAAAAGAGGAAAAGCAGCCTTTACTTTCGATGCGACTAATGTTAATAAACCCATTTTAGGTAGTTTTTCGGTTGCTGTAACCAATGCATCAAAAGTAACACCTGATGAAAATAATGAGTCGAATATTCTCACTTCGTTGTTGCTTACCTCCGATTTAACCGGATACGTAGAAAAGCCCAATCACTATTTTTTAAAAGATGATCTTCAAACACAAAAGGAACTCGATAACTTAATGCTTACCCAAGGCTGGAGAAGATTTCTTTGGAAAAACATTATCAATAGTGTTGGTCCGAATATAACCTATAAACCCGAGCAGTCTATTACCATTAGCGGAACGGTAATGAAGGGCAATAAACCTGTGCCTTGTGGTAAGGTAATGCTAATGGCTACAAAAGGAACGGTGTACATTTTGGATACGGTAACCAATGCCGAAGGAAAATTTGTTTTCGATAATTTAAGTTTTGGCGATAGTACAAAATTTGTTGTTCAGGCAAGAACTAAAACAGAAAGGAAGTTTGTAGATATTAATCTTGATATCGTTCCCGGGCAGATTGTAACCAGGAATAAAAATGGAGCCGATGTAGATATCAATGTGAATAATACTTTGATGAAGTATATTAAAGAAAGCGATAACTATTTTAATGAGATGACCCGTTTAGGCTTGCTGGAGCGGACCATTAAACTCGAAGAAGTAACCATTACCGAAAAGAAAAACCCAGCGAAAAACTCATCCAACCTAAATGGTGCAGGAAGAGCCGATTTTGTGATGACAGCCGATCAGCTATCTACCTGTGTTACCCTTTCACAATGTTTGCAAGGGCGGTTACCAGGAGTAATATTTAGAGGCAATATACCTTACCTTATGCGTAGTCAGGAAACGCCTATACAGATTATTGTTGATGGTATGCAGATGGAAGCTGATTTTCTGGATAATGTTGTTCCGAGCGATGTAGAATCTATCGAGCTTTTAAAAAGTATAGGAAATACAGCAATCTATGGTTCGCGGGGAGGAGGTGGTGTAATTATTATCACTACTAAACGCGGTGACGGGGGAAGAAGTACCGCTCGTTATGCACCTGGAATTGTAACCTTTAATCCAAAAGGATTTACGATTTCAAGAGAGTTTTATTCGCCGAAATATGATGCGGCAAGTTCAAGTAGCAGGGCCGATTTAAGAACAACTATTTATTGGAATCCACAGGTTGTTACAGATAAAGATGGAAAAGCACAATTCGAATTTTATAATGCAGACGAGCCGGGAACCTACCGTGTAGTAATAGAAGGAATAGACGCTATCGGGCATTTGGCAAGAAAAGTTTACACTTATGATGTTAAATAGAGAAAAATAGATAAATTTGAATTAGTATGCATGCATAGTTTATGCTGCGGTATATTTATCATGATACTAGATTTCAAATCTTGATACTATTTAAAATATGAATACAATAAAAGTAAGTGTTAAAGATCGCCTGGCAACTATTACGTTAGATAGAGGTAAATCGAATGCCTTAAACCGTGAATTGATTACCGAGCTTGACGATATGCTTAAAAATATTACCGCCGATGATAATATTGGCGGTGTAATTTTAACCGGTACAGCACCTTTCTTTTCTGCCGGATTGGATTTAGTAGAACTTTATAACTACAACGAAGAAGAAGCTAAATCTTTCTGGCAGTTGTTTTTAGGTTTCACCGCCAATATGGTTTCATTTAAAAAACCGATGGTAGCCGCAATTAGTGGGCATAGCCCGGCCGGTGGATGCGTAATGGCATTGGCATGCGATTATCGCGTAATGGCAGAAGGACAATACATTATTGGACTAAATGAGGTGCCGGTAGGTATTATTGTGCCAAATAGTATTTTTCAATTGTATGCGTTTTGGTTAGGTAAGGCTGAAGCCAGTCGCAGTTTACTTTCGGGTAAACTTTACAGTCCCGAAGAAGCTTTAAAAGTCGGTTTGGTTGACGAACTTGTGAAGAATGAAAGTTTGTTAACGGCTGCAGAGCGTAAGATTAAGAAATACATGGAGCTCGAGAGTAATACATGGTCACAAAGCAAATTAAATATCCGTGAGGAATTAATTGCTGCAGTAACCGCAGATCAATCTGCTACTTTAGAAAAAATGTTAGCACAGTGGTGGTCGCCGGCAACACGCCATATTTTAAAAACAATTTTAGCTAACCTGCAGCGAAAATAATCAGTTTGCAGTTGTCGGTTCTCAGTTAGCTAATTACAACAATTAACCGATTAACCAGTTTCAACAGTTAACCCTTTAACAATTCCCAGCAATTTAGCTTTAACCAATTAACCAATATACTATGTTCAGTTATAATGCACCAATGCTCAGAGAAGACGCTTTAAAAGGAAAAACCATTGTAATTACAGGTGGAGGAACGGGTTTGGGGAAAGCAATGGGCGTATATTTCTTGAAATTGGGAGCCAACCTCGTAATCACAAGCAGAAAACAGGATGTACTACAAAAAACTGCCGATGAAATGGAAGAAAAAACAGGTGGCAAAGTATTGGCAGTTGCCTGTGATGTTAGAGAAGTAACACAGGTAGAAAATGTATTGGCCAAAACTTTAGAAAGATTTGGTTCAGTTGATGTACTATTGAATAATGCTGCGGGTAATTTCATCTCTCCAACCGAACGGTTATCAGCCAATGCATTTTCATCCATTATCGATATCGTTTTAAAAGGAACGGTTAACTGTACACTTACCTTCGGTAAACACTGGATTAAGGAAAAACAAGCGGCAACAGTTTTAAATATAATTACCACTTATGCTTTTACAGGCTCAGCCTATGTTGTGCCTTCGGCCTGTGCAAAAGGTGGTGTTTTAGCACTAACAAGATCTTTAGCCGTAGAGTGGGGTAAATATGGTATCCGTACCAATGCAATTGCTCCAGGTCCATTCCCAACTAAAGGCGCATGGGAGCGTTTATTACCCGGCGATTTAGCCAAAAAATTCGATTTCAAAAACCGTGTACCTTTGAAAAGAGTTGGAGATCATCAGGAACTCGCCAATTTAGCTGCATTTCTGGTGAGCGATTTCTCTGGATACATTAATGGCGAAGTAATTACCATTGATGGCGGCGAATGGCTGCAGGGAGCAGGCCAGATGAATGGTCTGGAAGCAATTCCGAACGAAATGTGGGATATGCTCGAACAAATGACACGAAGCGCCAAGTAAAGCAGAATGATAAATGTGATCAATCGCAGTAATCAATTATTACCACAAAGAATACTTACCTGGTTTATTGCATTGGTCTGGCTTGCAAACGGATTGTTTTGCAAAGTGTTAGGTCTTGTGCCTCGCCATGAGCAGATCGTTGCCAGAATTCTATTGCCGGCCTATAGCCATAGCTTTACAGTTCTTATCGGCATATCAGAAATTTTAATGGCAATCTGGATTTTGAGCAGTTTCAAAACCAAACTAAATGCTATTGTTCAGATTGTAATAGTCGCGACGATGAACACCATCGAATTTATACTTGCGCCAGATCTGTTGCTTTGGGGCAAATTTAATTCGCTCTTTGCATTTATATTTATTCTGGTTGTGTTTATCAATGGGTTTTATTTTAGCAAAAAATAACGCAACAGGCATTATGTTCTCATTTCTGAAAAACCACCCATTCGCAGTCGATGCATTTTTTGAAAACGCTCTAGTATTAACGTTTGCTGTTCCAAAAGCAGAATTAGAACACCTTATTCCGGAATGTTTAACACTGGATACCTTTGAAGATAAATGGGCTTTCATTGCTATCGCTATGGTTCAGACGAAAAATTTGCGACCAAAAGGCTTTCCTGAATTTATGGGTAACGATTTTTTTCTTATTGGTTATCGCGTATTTGTGCGTTATACAAACAAAGCCGGAAAAAATCTTCGCGGCTTGTATATTTTAAAATCAGAAACGAATAAAAAGAAAATGGAATTTATGGGCAATATTTTTACTCATTACAATTATACCACAACAGATATATCGCTAATTGACAGAGAAAATACTAAAGAAATTACTTCAACCAATTCTAATTTTAAAATCGTAATCGATAAAACAGATCATGAGGTTGCCTTGCCCGAAGATTCGCCATTTGCCGATTGGAAGGAAGCCAGAAGATTTGCAGGACCTTTGCCCTTTACATTTACTTACAATAAAAAAAACAGAGAAGTTTTGATTATTGAAGGGGTTAGGCAAAACTGGGAACCAGCTCCCATAAAAATCGCTAATTATAACTTCGGGTTTTTAAATTCATTGAATCTAAATGGACCGATTTTAGCAAATGCCTTTGACATTCAAAACATCCCTTATTATTGGAAAAGAGGAAAAATTGAAAAATGGAAATAAAAAGAAGAAAATTTCAGGGCGTACTAAACATTTTAAGTTTTAACAGGCATTTTTACATATTTGGTCTCATTGCTTTATTGTTAGTGATAGTTAGCCAAATAGTATTGCAATGGCCTGGTGTCCTGTTTTGGATAATTATTTTAGCTTTTCTATATGGTCTTTTAATGCCCTTAATAGTATCTGCATATGTTTACGACTTTTCTGGCTATTATCATTTCGATTGGTTAAAAAAAACTGGTATTTCAAACTCAAATCCAGATTTAATCCTAAATATTAATGCCGGTTTTGATGAAACAAGCTTCATTCTTAAAAGTCATTTTCCACAAGCAACTTTAAAGGTTTTCGATTTTTACAATCCTGAAAAACATACTGAGCAGGCAATAATCAGGGCAAGAAAAGTAAGTTTGATGTTTCCTGGTACAGCACAGATAGCCACAGATTTTATTCCTTTGGACGATAAATCTGTTGATATTATATTCCTGTTGTCGGCTGCCCATGAAATAAGATCGCAGCAAGAGAAAATTGTTTTTTTAAAGGAATGTTATCGGTTGTGTAAACCAACAGGTAAGGTAATTATGGTAGAACATTTACGGAATTTGCCCAATTTTATAGCTTTTTCTATTGGTTTTACACATTTTTTCTCAGGGAGAGTTTGGCGAAAAGCATTTAAAACAGCAGGTTTTTCTTCTTTGTCTGAAACGAAATTCACGCCATTTATGTCTGTTTTTAACTGTTGCCCTTGATTTAAATGCAAATACACATATTAATAATTGGTGCTCTTCTGGTTGCGTTGGCACTTGTTCACATTATTTTTCCAAGATACTTTAACTGGGAAAGTGAACTTAAATTGCTGAGTTTAATAAACAGACAAATGATGCTGGTGCATACCTTTTTTGTTGCGCTTACCGTATTTCTAATGGGCTTACTCTGTTTAACCTCATCAAACGAATTAATACAGACGGATCTTGGAAGAAAGATATCGCTCGGTTTGGGCTTATTTTGGACTACCAGATTCTTTATTCAGTTTTTTGTTTACTCCAGGGATTTGTGGAAAGGTAAGCTATTCGAAACCGCCGTCCATGCCATGTTTTCTATTCTTTGGGCATATTTTAGCTCCGTATTCCTCTTTATTTTTTTTAAATACTGAGTAGTTTAGTTCAAAAGCACTTTATCGTAAAGTCTTACCACTTCATACTGGGCTACTTGATGGTAAAATATTATCTTTGCCGATATGAATATCTTACTTTTAGGGTCAGGCGGCAGAGAAAGCACATTCGCTTGGAAAATGAGCCAGTCTTCGCACTGCGATAAACTAATTATTGCTCCAGGTAACGGTGGTACAGGAGCTTATGGTACAAACATCAACATCAATGTAAACGATTTTGACGCCATTAAAAAAGTAGTGCTTACCGAAAACATCGAACTCGTTGTAGTAGGTCCGGAAGAACCTTTAGTAAATGGTATTCACGATTTTTTCCTTGCTGATAAAGCTATTGCCCACATTCCAGTTATCGGACCTAAAAAAGAAGGAGCGATTCTAGAAGGGAGTAAAGATTTTTCTAAACAGTTTATGGAGCGCCATGGTATTCCAACTGCGGCTTCAAAATCTTTCACACCCGAAACTTTAGAAGATGGCTTGGCTTATTTGCAAAACCATGCTTTACCGGTTGTTTTAAAGGCCGATGGTTTGGCAGCAGGTAAAGGTGTGTTAATCTGTACCGAAACCATCGAGGCTCAGGAAGAATTAAAACTGATGCTTGGCGGTAAATTTGGTGCAGCTGGGGCAACAGTGGTAATTGAAGAATTTTTAAGCGGGATAGAACTTTCGGTATTTATTTTAACCGATGGCGAAAATTATATCACACTGCCTTCAGCTAAAGATTATAAACGGATTGGCCAGGGCGATACCGGTTTAAATACCGGTGGTATGGGTTCAGTTTCACCGGTTCCTTTTGCCACACCAGAATTTTTGGCTAAAGTAGAAGAGCGGATTATTAAGCCAACAGTTGAGGGCTTAAAGAAAGATAATATTGATTATACAGGTTTCATCTTCTTCGGACTGATAAAAGTAGGAGAAGAGCCATTTGTAATCGAATACAATGCACGTATGGGCGATCCTGAAACAGAGAGTGTGATCCCTAGAGTTGAAAACGACTTGGTAGAGTTGTTTTTAGCTACTGCCAACAAACAATTAAACCAGGTAAGTTTGGTTATTTCCGAGCAAACAGCTGCTACTGTAATGATTGTGGCAGGTGGTTACCCAGGCGATTACCTAAAAGGTAAAGCCATTACCGGAATTGAAAATCTACGCCACTCTAATGCGTTCCATGCCGGAACATTGTTAGAAAATGATGTGGTAAAAACAAATGGAGGAAGGGTAATTGCAATTACCAGTTTGCAAAAAGATTTGTTTACTGCCTTACAATCAGCAACCGCTGATGCTGGCAGAATTTATTTCGATGGCAAATATTTCAGAGAAGATATCGGTTTTGACTTAATTTAAAAGAATATAAGTTGAAAAAAATACTCAAAAAGATTTCCGAAATCGCAATTAAACAAGGAGAGTTTAGTTTTACAGCCGAACAGATCGAAACAAAATGGCTAGGCAATCAACCAGCCACCTTAGCCGAAATACAAGAAGCTGAAGTAAGATTGGGCGTAACGCTTCCAACGGATTATAAAGAATTTCTGTTGATTACCAATGGATTTACTACGCCAAATGAACATGTTGATCCATCGTTTTCAAAAGCAAGCGATATCGCATTTCTAAAGGATGTGGATCCGCAGTTGATTGAGATCTGGACAGAAAATGATGAGTTGCTAGAAGTAGCCATTAAACTGGCCAGAAGCATTATTGTTGCCGGCTTAGGAGAAGAGCAATATTTTCTTCTAATCCCGCCCATAATCGAAAATGCAGATTGGGAATACTGGAAATTTGCATCATGGATTCCAGGAGAAGATCCTTACGAAGGACTTGAAAATTATTTCATTAACGTATTTGATTTCTTAAAATCTGCATAATAGGTTTTCGTATAAACAAAGAAAGCCCCAATCAAAATTGAGGCTTTCTTTGTTTTGAATGCTTTTTATTTCGATTTGCTTCCCAGCAATTCTTGAAGTTTATCTTGTAAAGCTTGTTCTCTCAGTCCTTTTGCAATAATTTTACCTGTTGGATCAATCAAGAAATTAGCTGGGATTGATTGAATGCCATACATTTGAGCCACTTCATTGCTCCAGCCTTTTAAATCTGATACATGTGTCCAGGTTAACTTATCAGCCTCAATGGCTTTCTGCCACGCTGCTTTGGTAGTTCTGGTATTTCCTCCATCTAAAGAAACACCCAAAACAGTAAAGCCTTTATCTTTAAATTTGTTGTAAGCCACTACCACATTTGGATTTTCCTGACGGCATGGTCCACACCAAGATGCCCAAAAATCTACCAGTACATATTTACCTTTAAAATCGGATAATTTAACAGGTTTGCCAGCGGTATCAACTTGCGTAAAGTCCATAGCCATGGCACCTACAGCGGTTTTTCTTCCAGCATCGAATATTTGAGCAATTTTTTTACCTGTCGTAGTTGCCTTCAGTTCTGGCGATAATCCAACAAAAGCTTTTTCTGCTGCTGTTGCCTGATCAGGATCTGCTGCCAATTGGCTAATTGCGCTTAAGCTGATAAAAGATTTTGGATTGCCGTTGGCATACTGTAATAATAATGGAGCCATTCCAGCAGCTTCTTTTTCATAGCGGGCGCCTAAAGCGCCCATAACAGCTTTATCTTGTTTTTGCTCGGGTGTATAGGCTGCATATTCTGCATTAATTGCATCAAGTTTATCTGCTACAGGTTTAGTTAATGCTTTTAATTTCTTTGCATCGTCATTAACTGGTGAACCAGTGATTGTTGCTTTCTTTAAAGAATCTGCTGCGGCTAACTTTATATTTCCTGGCTCTATATATAGCGATAAAGCATCTAATTTCTCACCCTGCGCCGGACGGTTTACGTAAGGGTTTTTGTTTAAGAAAAGACTTCCCTGTGCAGGGCTCAGCAATGTTCCTTTAAATGCAAAATTGCCATTTGTTACAGTTGTAGAATCGGTGATATTTTTGCCATCACCTTGATAGATCAGGTAAACCTTATCTCCGGTTTTCAATCCTTTTATGTCGCCACTTACTGTAAATGGCTTCTGTGCCAATGCTGCAAGAGGCAGTAGTGCCATTGCAGATAATAATATTTTTTTCATCTGTATATTTTTTTTATTGGTGATGAAGCTATCATGATTTGTTGATTTTACTTTGATTTTGAAAATCATGATGGTTTCATGAGGTTAGTTTAATCTTGTCCAAAGATAGAAATCTGTACCGCTAAAACGTAAATAGCTGTGTAAAATTATGATAGACTTATTCGTTTAATTATTTAACGCTCAATAACATTCTCTATCATAACAGGGTTTTTCTAATCCTACTTTGAAATCACATAAGTTTAGTTTAATTTTTGGTAGGTTCTCCACCATAAATCGGGCATTTCGCCATTAACAGCAGTCTGGTAATCATCATATCTGCAAGGCACAAGGTGGTAGCGCTCGTTTTTAGATTGCCCCGAAGGGTAAGGGACCTGCATCCACCATCGGTCTGATTTTTTGCTTTTCACGAACATCATTTCTCCCGAACCGTCTTTTAAACTGGTTCGATAGATCATAAACTGTGATTTCGGTGTAAGCGGAAAATCCTTTTTGCGGGCGTAAAATCCATCCACAAAATACCATACCATTTGAGCAAGTAAGAAAGCAGTTTGTCCGTTATTATCATAGGCCGGATTAAACTCGTAAAAACCAATTGAGGTCAACTTATCATTCATGCCCGCATAACGGGCAATACGACAGGCCTCTTCGCCATCAAAACCATTTGGCGTGGTATTCGCATTTGCTGCTGCATCTGCAGAACGGATAGCGCCCATGTCAAAGCTAATCATGTTTGCATTACGGATAATGGGCTCTGTTAAGGTAATATCCTGAGCAAATTCACCCAAACGGTGTACATCAAAATATAATTTATCCATTACGCTCAAACTTTCCTGGTTTACAAAATAAGTTTGATAACCCACATTGCTAAAATTGAAAAGGTAATTGGGCTGGTGCAGGAAAATTTTGTTCAGGTAACAGTCCGAGCGGGTAGCAATTCCCTCATTGTCGTCATCGCCAATGTCAAATTGGTTATCAATAACCACCAGATCTACTTTTTGCTCTAAATCTTCATAACCCAGGTATTGACCATACGTTAAGTCTTGTCCGCCACCAATAATGATCGGAATAATGTCTTTTTTAATCAGTTCCGAAACCACCATCTTGATGGCAATGTAAGTATCGGCAATGGTTGCGCCGTGTTTAATATTGCCTAAATCGACAATTCTGCTATTAAAAGCACCTTCGTTGAGTTTATAAAACTTCTCTCTAAAATAATCGGGTGCCAGGGCAGAACCTTCATTATTAACGGCGCCTCTTCCATCAAGCACCCCAAAAATTGCCAGATCGTAGGTATGCTCCTCAAAATCGGGGAACGATTCGGTGTAAATCTGCGCTTTTAACCCCAGCTGGCTTGTAAAAAATCCTTGTTTGGGTGTAAAACTATCAGGGTTTATAGGGGAAAAGAAATCCGTTAATGACATATATTTAAAACTCTCGGCTCAAATATCTATTTTTGAATGCGTATTTCCACATATAGCTCGAAAAAAATAAAATGATACTGGTAACCGGAGGAACTGGATTTTTAGGATCTGAATTAATTAAGCAGTTAACCGATAGAGGTTTAGCTGTTCGGGCCTTGAGGCGGGAGAAATCTAAAATCCCTTTGCTAATTCAAAATATCCCACTCATCGAATGGTTTGAGGCTGATATAAACGAGCCTTCTGTACTGGAAGATGCCTTTATCGGGATTACCAAAGTTTACCATTGCGCAGCTTTTGTATCCTTCAACCCAAAAGATAAAAAGCAGCTTTTTCACGTAAACATAGAAGGAACCTCGAACATTGTGAATCTTTGTGCCGAAAATAATTGCCGTTTATTGCATGTAAGTTCAGTTGCTGCGTTAGGAAATGCTAAAAAGGGCAATAAAATTACTGAAAAAGACTTTTGGGAATATGATGCCAGAGCACACGCCTATGGTTTATCGAAATATGAGGGTGAGATGGAAGTTTGGCGGGGTATTACAGAAGGTTTAGACGCTATTATTGTCAACCCATCGGTAATTATCGGTAAAAATGCGGGCTTTGAGGGGAGTGGAGCAATTTTTAAACTGGTAAAAGGTGGTTTTCCATTTTATACCGATGGGGCTTCTGGTTTTGTAGATGTTGAAGATGTAGTTAAAGCGATGGTCCTGTTAATGGATGCTGAAGTTTCGGGAGAACGGTATATCATATCTGCCGATGATTATCATTATAAAGATCTGTTCAGCGAAATTGCACAGGGTTTTGGCGTTAAAGCACCAAAAAGAGAGGCAAAACCATGGATGCTCGGAATAGCCTGGAGGGCGCTAAAATTTGCATCCATATTCACTGGTAAACAGCCTTCCATCACTAAAGACGCTGCAAAGAGCAGTTTAACCTTAAGTTATTACAATAACAATAAAATAAAAACGGAAACAGGCATTACCTTTAAGCCGGTTGCCGAAAGCATAAAAGAAATTACCCAACATTTAAGATAATGCCCAAACAGAAAGCCTATTACATCATCGATTTTGATAGTACCTTTACGCAGGTAGAAGCACTTGATGAACTTGCCCGAATTTCGCTAAAGAACCACCCTGATAAAGAAGCGATTTTCCAAAAAATTGAAGATTATACCAATTTTGCCATGGAAGGAAAACTTTCCTTCTCCGAAAGTTTAGCCCAACGTGTTAAGCTTCTTGAAGCTAACGAAGATCATTTAAAACAACTCATCAAACATTTGAAAAAGAAAGTATCTACCTCTTTTTCGCGTAATGCCGAGTTTTTTAAAAAACATGCCGATGAAGTGCTGATTGTTTCTGGCGGGTTTAAGGAATTTATTACTCCTGTAGTGAGCCAATACCACATTAAAAAGGAAAATATTTATGCCAATACCTTTGTAACCACTGGCGATGGTAAAATTATAGATTACGATCATGCCAATCCATTAAGTGAAGAAGGTGGCAAAGTAAAATTACTTCAGCATTTAAAGCTCGAAGGCGAATTATTCGGTATTGGTGATGGATATTCTGATTTCCAGCTGCGCGAAAGCGGTATCATCAATAAGTTTTTTGCATTTACAGAGAATATAGCCCGCGAAAGTATTGTTTCTAAAGCTGACCATGTGACGCCAAGCTTCGATGAGTTTTTGTATGTAAACGATCTGCCGCGTGCCATTTCTTATCCTAAAAACAGAATCCTTTGCCTGGTAATTGGTGAAGTTGATCCCTTAACAATTTCTATCCTTAAAAATGATGGTTTATCAATTAGGCATAAAACTTCTTTTGAAGATAAATACGTAAAGGATGTTGGGATTATCCTTTTAGGTGATGGTGAAAAAATAAATGCAGAACAGTTAAAAAACGCAGCTAAGTTAAAAACAATAGGTTATTTAGGTAATGCGAAAAATAAAATAGACATCAATTTATGTACTAAACAAGGTATTGTTGTTTTCGATGACCCTAAAAATAATCCACGTAATATCGATTTTATCCCGAAACGGGTTGCCGATTTTATGAATACCGGAGCAACTTATCTGAGCAGTAATTTCCCAAACTTACAATTGCCAAAAATTGAGAAATCGCACCGCTTAATTCACATTCACAAAAACGTTCCGGGTATTATGGCGAAAATTAATACTGTTTTTGCTAAGCACGACATCAACATTGTGAGCCAGTTTTTAATGACCAATCCTGAGATTGGCTATGCCATTACCGATATCAATGCGCAGTACGATAAACAATTGTTTAAATCACTTAAAAAGATCGAGCAAACGATAAAATTTAGGGTGCTGTACTAGCAAACAGCTTTGACAACTTTACTAATAAAATAGAAAGGAAGTTGTCAAAGCTATTTCGGCTATTTGCCAGTAGGTTGTCAAAGCTTTTTATAGCCTATTTTTAGTATATTGGTTTATGCAATTATTTTATGGCAAAAACCGAACATTACTATACTAAATTTGAAGAGGGAAAATTCTATCACATTTATAACCGATCTATAGATAGGCAACCACTTTTTAAATCAGATGCTAATTATAGGTTTTTCCTAAAAAAATTCGATTTGTACCTTTCCAATGTTTTAGACGTATATGCATATTGTTTATTAGGGAATCATTTTCATATGCTAATCCGGGTTAAAGAAAGTTTAAAGGTTATGGACCCAATTAGTGAATTTTCAGTGCATGATATTGTAAGCAAACAATTCAGAATATTTTTCCAATCATACGCGTTGGCATTTAATATCCAGCATAAAAGAATAGGTACATTATTTCAAACGCCATTTAAACGTGCTCAGATAAACGACGAATCTTATTTTACAAGGCTTGTTTATTATATTCATTCTAATCCTCAAAAGCATAATCTTATTTTCGATTTCAGAGATTGGAAATGGAGTTCTTACGGTCGGATTCTACTTGAAACCAATACTAAATTAAAGAAACATTATGTGTTGGATTGGTTTGGTGGAAAAGCAGGATATCTAAAATTTCACTCTGACATTCAGGATAGTATCATGTTTGATGAACTTTGACAGTCTTCTTTGCAAATCTCTAGAAGATTGTCAAAGCCAATCGATAAGCTTTGACAACCTTACAGGCCTCTTGTTGAGAAGGTTGTCAAAGCTACCTCAAAAACTGATGCCTCTTCAGCAACAAATGCTTAGGTGCACCTATCGTTTGCGACCGATAAATTCCTGTGTGGCCTGAAAATAAGTAAGCTGTAACGCAGGCTAAGGCGATATAAATTCCAGATGAGGTGCCAAATAACTCTATACCCATAAAAATACAAGCCAAAGGGGTATTCGCTGCCCCTGCAAAAACGGCTACAAAGCCCATTCCTGCCAACAGTCCAACAGGTAAGGGCATAAAGAAACTCAAAAAACTACCCAGTGTGGCCCCAATAAAGAAAAGTGGAGTAACTTCGCCGCCCTTAAACCCTGCACTCAAGGTAAAAGCTGTTAAAAATAATTTGATCGCAAATGTATAATACGCTTCTTGTTGAACAAAGGATTCTGAAATAACCGGAATGCCCAATCCGATATATCGTGTATTCCCGATCAGGTAAATAATGCCAATTAAAATTAGTCCGCCAATAAATGGCCTTAATGGCGGATATTTAATTTTACTGAAAAGATTTGATAAGCCATGGTTTAAGGCCGAAAAAGATCTCGCCACGAGTCCAAATAATATTCCAGCACCTAAGGATAACAATAAATTGATCAAATTAATTTCCGGTACCACAGAAATGGAATAATGGGTATGGCCAACACCCCAGGCCTTGCAGGCATAATCGGCAATAATTGCTGTAATAAATGAAGGAAGAATGGAGCCATAAGTTAAACTCCCAATAACGAAAACTTCCAATCCGAATACAGCGCCTGCCAAAGGTGTTCCGAAAACAGAGGCAAAGCCAGCACTGATTCCGCAGATGAGAATCACTTTTCGATCTCTGGCTTTAAGTTTAAGCAGTTTCGTGAACTGATCGGCAAAGGCTCCTCCAATTTGCACAGCTGTACCCTCTCTTCCAGCTGATCCGCCAAATAAATGGGTAATAATCGTGCCTGCAAAAATAAGTGGTGCCATGATCAGCGGAATCACATTTTTGGGCGATTGTAATTCTTCAATCAAGAGGTTGTTGCCCTTTACAACGGCTGCACCCCAATAATGATAAGCCAGGCCAATGAGTATACCTGCGATTGGTAAAAAGGCGATAATCCAGAGGTGTTGTTCACGGTAATTGGTTGCCCAGTTTAAAGTTTCTAAAAACAGGGCAGAGGCAGAGCCAATGATCCCACCTAATATTGCAGAAATCAATAGCCACTTTAATGTGCTAATTAAGAGTAATCCGAAGTCGAGTTTAATGAAATGTTTAATAGACAGAAGAAATCCTTCTGTTAGTTTTTTAACAGGCATTTGAATTCAATTTTAAATAAAAATCGTAGGAGTCATCAGCCTGTTTGGGCGGTTTTGGCGGTACTCCATCGCCATTGTCCCAAATGTATAAAATTTAGTTATTTGTTGCAAAATCTTTATCACCTTTGTGCAGCTAACTTTAAACCATGGATTTCACACCCGAAATAAAAGACAAACTACATCAACTGCAGGAAAAGTATACGGCAATGGGGCAAGATATGGCATCGTACCTCGATGGGCTCTTATATGCCGATTTCTTAACCTATTGGGACTACATTCATTTGGATACTTTACTGAGCTTACAGAATCCTAAAACACCAATTCCGGATGAAGAGATTTTCATCATGTACCATCAAATCACAGAACTTTATTTTAAGCTTGCACTACACGAATGCAGGCAGATTGCTGAACATGAAAATTTAACCGCCGAATTTTTTACTGCACGCGTAAAACGGATCAATGCTTATTTCAATGCCTTAACCACTTCTTTCGAGGTGATGGTTGATGGGATGGAGAAAGAGCAGTTCCTGAAATTCCGCATGTCGTTATTACCTGCCAGTGGATTCCAATCTGGCCAGTACCGGATGATCGAGATCTGTGCTACAGATTTTATCCAGTTGGTAGATAAAAGCAAACGTAAAGAACTAAGTACTGCAACTATAGAAGAACAATTCGAAAATATTTACTGGAAATTCGGTGCAACCGAACTCTCTTCAGGTAAGCAAACTTTAACCTTAAAGCAATTTATTAAAAAGTATGCTGCTCAGTTTCTACAACTGGCTAAAGATCGTACTTTAACTAATTTTTCTGCTTTATACAATCAATTGCAAGCGAATGGAGCCGATGTTTCTGCCCTTGCAGAGGAGTTGCGTAAGTTAGATTTGTATGTAAATGTAGAATGGCCTTTATCGCACTACAAATCGGCCGTACGTTATTTGGAGAAAGATCCGGTTGATATTGCTGCAACAGGTGGAACCAACTGGCAAAAGTATCTGCCTCCGCGTTTTCAGAAGAGGATCTTTTATCCGTTTTTATGGACTGGTGAGCAAATGGAAGAGTGGGGTAAAGGCTGGGTGCTTAGTGTACTTAAAACACTCAAAAACAAAGATTAATATTTCAAAAAGCTATTAAAACAGCCTGCTTTTTCTTAATTTGCGCGAAATAATTAATGACAGAATGAGTGAATTATTGAATTAGAGAATGAGCGGGTAAAACACTCAATCATTCGATCATTCACCCATTCAAAATTCAAATACAATGACCGAGACATTAGATATAAAAATCACCAAAGCAGACCAAACACGTTTGGCTGTTACTGATTTTTCGCAATTACCGTTCGGTAAGGTTTTTACCGATCACATGTTTACTGCCGACTACGAAGATGGCGAATGGAAAAATTTACAGATTCTTCCTTATGGCCCAATTCCAATGAGCCCGGCAATTTCTGCACTTCATTACGGACAGGCAATTTTCGAAGGATTAAAGGCTTACCGCCAGCCAGATGGTAAAATTAGTGTTTTCCGTGCTGATAAAAACTTCGAACGTTTTAACAAATCAGCCGCCAGAATGTCGATGCCGGGCATTCCTGAAGAAATTTTTATGCAAGGTTTGGCCGCATTAATCAATGTTGATGAGAAGTGGGTGCCTAATCAAGAAGATTATGCTTTATACATCCGCCCGGTAATGTTTGCAATGGATCCTTATTTGGGGGTTAAGGCGTCTGATACCTATAAATTTGCTTTATTAACCACCCCAACTGGCCCATATTACAGCAGTGCATTAAAGGTTAAAATCGAAACTGAATTTACTCGTGCAGACGAGGGCGGTGTGGGCTTTGCCAAAACTGCTGGGAATTACGCACGTTCATTATATCCTTTCGAGCAAGCAAAAAAAGAAGGTTACGATCAATTGATCTGGACAGATTCGGTAACGCATGAGTTTATTGAAGAAGCTGGAACGGCCAACTTACTTTTCGTAATTAATGGCAAATTGGTTACACCGTCAGTACGTAGTACGGTTTTGGATGGTGTAACGCGTGATACTATTATTAAACTGGCTAAAGATGCCGGAGTAGAAGTTGAAGAACGTAGGGTTTCTGTTAAAGAAGTGATCGAAGGAATTGAAAATGGTAGCTTAACTGAGGCTTTTGCCGCAGGAACTGCAGCTACAGTAACGCATGTAGGTGAAATGGGCTTTAATGGTCAGATCTATAAATTGACCGACCCATCTATAAGGCATATTTCTAATGGCATTGCTAAAAAATTAAACGATATCCGTTACGGTTTAGCACCTGATGAATTTGGTTGGAACTGGGTAATCTAAGATCACCGTTCATAAAATATAAACCCCGATACAGCATATGCATCGGGGTTTCTTTATTTATAATATCTTCATTTCGAGCGAAATGTAACGCAGTCGCTAACTTCGGTCCTCGGACCCCGGACTTTCTTTTATTTATCCAAAATCACTACGCCTTTAGCTTCGAAAGCCAATTCTTTTTTAGGATCGGTAATTTTGGCTACTTCTTCAGGAGATTTTTTAGCATCTTCTGCATAGTGGCGTAAAGTTTCTACCGAGATGGTTTGTTTCTTTGCTAATCCATCCAAAACTACTTTTTTGCCCACAATGTCCATCGGCATAAAGAACGCATAATCTTTAAAAGTTACCCGCATTGGATCGCCATTAGGCATTTCTAAAGTCATCCAGCAGCCCTTTTTCTTACACACATCTACCACCTTGCCTTCGATTTTCATATCGGTAATTTTTTTATCCCCCATGGCAGCTTCCATCTTTGCAGCTGGTTTTACATCGCCTGGTTTAACTTCTTCTCCAAATTTTTGACCAGTATATGCGCTTTGAGCAAATGAAAATGCCGCAAATAGGCAAAAGCCCAAGCTTAGAATGATTTTTTTCATGATTTTATAATTATCCGGTTAATGATCTAATCAAAGTTATTTAAAATTTTTCTAAATAATGAAAACAAAAAAATCCCCGTTAACATCCATTAACGGGGAAAATCATCCCTATAATTGCAAATCACATTTTATGATGTACATTTAATTGTTATAGGCAAACCAGAATCCAAAAGTTTAATTTTTGTTTTGGTTGTGGTTAATGTCTTTGTATTCAGTTAGTTGTTGTTTTTTTACCGGATTATTATTATTCAATGGCGTTGTAGGAATGTAGAATATTATCTTCTTTCTGTGGAAATTTGTTGAGCTGTTTCCCCATCTTTATTTATCCAAAAACAAGACTGAACACTTCTTCTATTTTACTTACTGCTTTAATTTCAAGGTTGTATTTGTCTGTAGCAATTCCTTTCAAGTTGTATTTAGAGATGTAAATTGTTTCGAAACCCAATTTGTCTGCTTCGGCAATACGTTGTTCAATTCTGTTTACCGCCCTAATTTCTCCTGATAGGCCTACTTCTGCTGCGAAACAATTTTTTGAAGAAACAGCAATATCCTGATGTGATGATATAATGGCAATTAATACAGCCAGGTCAATTGCAGGGTCTTCGACTCTAATTCCACCGGCAATATTTAAGAAAACATCCTGTGTACTTAACCTAAAGCCGCAACGCTTTTCTAAAACAGCTAAGAGCATATTCATCCTTTTGGTATCGAAGCCCGTTGCTGAGCGTTGAGGCGTTCCATATGCTGCCGAACTCACTAAGGCCTGTGTTTCAATCAACATCGGCCTGGCGCCTTCTAAGGTTGCGGCTATGGCGATTCCACTCAGCTCTTCATCACGTTGTGAGAGTAAGATTTCTGATGGATTGGAAACTTCTCTTAAGCCACTACCCTGCATTTCGTAGATTCCGAGTTCTGCTGCTGCACCAAATCTGTTTTTGATGGATCTTAAGATGCGATAAACGTGGTGCCTGTCGCCTTCGAACTGCAAAACCGTATCAACCATGTGCTCGAGTATTTTAGGCCCCGCAATAGCGCCATCTTTGGTGATGTGGCCGATAAGGAAAACAGGTACGCCGGTTTCTTTTGCAAAACGCAATAGTTCGGCAGTACATTCCCTTACCTGCGATACACTGCCCGGTGTTGAATCGATATGAGCGGAGTGCAAAGTCTGAATAGAATCTACAACTAAAATTTCAGGTTCAAGAATTTCGATCTGTTTAAATATATTCTGTGTAGAAGTTTCTGTTAAAATGTAACAGTTGGATGAGGGGCTTTCCTGAATCCTTTCTGCCCGCATTTTAATTTGCTGTTCGCTTTCTTCACCGGAGATATAGAGTAGTTTTTTGCCCTTTAAATTTAAAGCCAGTTGCAACATCAAGGTCGATTTCCCGATACCTGGTTCACCGCCGATGAGCACTAGGGACCCTTCTACCAATCCACCACCTAAAACGCGATCTAATTCTTTATCGCCAGTTAATATTCTACGTTCTGTTGATGATTGTATTTCATCAACCTTGCTTGGTTTGCTTAATTTTCGACTTGTATTATCACTTTTCCAGGTTGGAACAGAAGCGGAACTTTTTTCTACAATTTCTTCCACAAATGTGTTCCATTGGTTACATGATGGACATTTACCCAACCATTTTGCCGATTCGTAGCCACAGCTCTGACAGAAAAATGCACTTTTTGATTTTGCCAATTGATTAAAATTTTAGATTACGAATTTAACCTTTCTCGTTGATAAACCTCACAGGTTTTTGAAACCTGTGAGGTTTTGATCGCAATAAAAAAGCCCAGATTTAAAAAATCCGGGCTTTCTGTTAAATGGTGTTTTGAGTTATAATTTAATCTCTTCATCTTTTGCGGAGATGAAGTGAAACTCGGTTAAGTGATACGATGATTGTGCCTTAACTTTAATCCATTGGCCGTATTTAAAAAACCAGCGGCGTTGAAGGTTGAAAATGCCTTTTGTAATATAAGCTTCTATGTATGGGTGTACGCAAAGTGTTACGCCCTTTTCATTCTGCTCTCTTAAAATATAATTAAGGTTGTTCTCAATATCATCCATTAAAACGATACTCGCTTTAATTTCTCCAGTCCCATCGCAGGCCGGACATTTTTCTACCGTAACAATATTCATTTCCGGACGAACACGTTGTCTGGTAATCTGTACCAAACCAAATTTGCTCGGAGGCAAAATAGTATGTTTGGCTCTATCCAATAACATCAGCTCACGCAAATAATCGAATAGCATTTTACGGTTTGTTGGTTTGTGCATATCGATAAAATCGATTACCACAATACCGCCCATATCTCGCAAGCGCAATTGACGGGCAATTTCTTTGGCCGCCTCTTTGTTTACCTGTAAAGCATTCTCTTCTTGATTTTCTTTACTGGCAGTACGGTTTCCACTGTTCACATCTATCACGTGAAGTGCTTCAGTGTGCTCTACAACAAGGTAAGCACCACCTGGTAAGTTTACTGTTTTTCCGAAAGCGTTTTTAATCTGCTTTTCTACACCAAAATGATCGAAGATAGGTTCTTTCTGTTTGTATAGTTTAACGATCTTTTCCATTTCGGGCGAGATGTCGTGAACATAAGAACGGATATCATCGTACAGCTCAGGTGTACTTACGTAAACGTTTGTAAAATCAGGGTTCAGAATATCACGGATTAACGTTGATGATCTGTCCATTTCCCCCCAAACTCTTTTTGAAGGTTCGGTAGATGGCATTTTTTTAATGAAGTTTTCCCACTTAGCAATTAAATCTAAAAGATCTTTTTGCATTTCGGCAACTCCTCTGCCTTCAGAAACGGTTCTGATAATGACCCCAAAATTTTGAGGTTTAATACTTTCAATAATCTTTTTTAAACGATTACGTTCGGTATTGCTTTTAATTTTTTTTGATACAGATATGGTATTGGAGAATGGCACCAGTACCACATACCTGCCGGCAATCGAAATGTCGGAACTTAAACGCGGTCCTTTTGTAGAAATTGGCTCTTTGGCAATTTGTACAGGTAGGAGCATGTTTTTACTGAGCACATCAGAAATTTTGCCTGCCTTGTTAATATCGGCTTCTAGCTTTAAATTATCTAATAATGTGCCTGTAACCGAGCCATTACGCTTGATCTTCGTTAGCTTAATTAAAGATTGCACCTGAGGGCCCAGATCAAAGTAATGCAAAAAAGCATCTTTTTCATAACCAACATCCACGAAAGCGGCATTCAGACCAGGCATAATTTTTTTAATGCGGCCTAAATAAATATCGCCTACAGCGTAGTTAATATTGATTTGTTCTTTGTGAAGCTCAACAAGTTGTTTGTCTTCAATCAACGCTATGGTAACTCCGGCAGGAGTCGAATTGATAATTAATTCTTTTACCAACAGCTACAGATTTAAGGCTTTCGCCTATTAACAAATGGATAGTAAATAAAAACAATGATGTAGCCAAAAACATATACAATAAAAAAATCATATAAATTGTTTAAACCTCATAGTGTTTACTATGAGGTTTAACTGGCTTTATCAAATAAGAAACTATTTTTTCTTATGTCTGTTTTTTCTTAAACGTTTTTTACGTTTGTGGGTAGCCATTTTATGTCTCTTTCTTTTTTTACCGCTTGGCATAGTTTTAAGTTTTAAATGTTTTTATTAATCTGTTAATTAATTTTTATTCTTTAGTTCAGCCACCTTCTTATCAATGAATGAAGATAAGGTTGGGTTAGCCGCTAATTTTTTGCTTGATAGGTAAGCATTTACTGCTTCTTTATTTCTGCCTAAATTTTCTAAAGCTGTTCCTAAATAAAAATAGGCTTCAGGGGTTGGAGCAGTGGCAATTACGGTGTTAAAACGAGGAATTGCTTTATCAAACTGACCTGATTTTATGGAGAACAATCCTAAATTCATATTAGCCTTTACATTTTTGGGTTCTTTAGCAACAACTTCTAACAACATTGCAATACCTTGCATTGGTGCGCCTAAGCCGTTTACTATCGTTACACCTAAGCCTGTTTTAGCTTCAATGTTTGTAGAGTCTTTCTCTAATGCGTTTTTGTAAGATACATTGGCTTTCTGCAATAAAGCAGGTTGTGCTATGCTATCTTGGGTGCTTTCAAAAGCTTTTATAAATTGATTACCGGCAGCTAACCACGATTTTGATGATGGCTCGCCTTCGGCTACAACTTCTAAATACAGTGCAGATGGTGTGATTTGCTCAACATCGTCCCATTTCTGAGCCAGTTGTTTAGCAAGTTCAATCTTCTCTGCACCATTTGCGCCTTTGTAACTGTTTTCTAAAGCTGTAATGTCTGTAGCCAAATTCTTGTTGATTACATTCTTTGCAGCAGTAGACGAAGTTTCGAGGTTTAGTACCGATGAAGTTGATGGAGAAGCTGCTCCGGCCATTGGGCCACTTGAAGGCATTTTTCCATTTTCTTCCGTTGGTTTAACCAAACCCTTAATGTCTCTTGTAAATAAGAATGCAACAAGCAATACAATCGCTCCAATAACTATGGTTTGTTTTGATCTGATGTTGCTATTCATATATAAGACTTAGGCTTCTACGTTAATTTTTTTTGAATTACTTTTCACTTTATCAACAAATACTTTTGCTGGTTTAAAGCTAGGAACGAAGTGTTCTGGGATAATTATTGCAGTGTTTTTTGAGATATTTCTCGCAGTTTTTTGCGCTCTCTTTTTAACAACAAAGCTTCCGAAGCCTCTAACGTATACATTTTCACCGCCAATCATGCTGGTTTTGATAACCTTGAAAAATGCCTCAACTGTTTCCTGTACATCAACCTTCTCAATTCCGGTTTTTGTTGATATTTCTGAAATAATATCTGCCTTAGTCATATTTTATTATTTATTATATATTATGTTTTAATATTACTACTGTTTTGGGGTTGCAAAAGTATTGCTTTTTAATGAGATAGGGAAATAAAAGATGATTTTTTTATCACCATACTTATCAGGCAATTGCAAGTTTTTTTTTAATCGGATAAATAGACCGTAATTTGCAGTAATGATATTTCAAAATGAACTCATCAATTGGTACCTGATAAACAAGAGAGATCTGCCCTGGAGGCATACCAATGATGCCTATACCATCTGGTTATCAGAGGTTATATTACAACAAACTCGGGTAGAACAAGGACTTCCGTACTTTAATAGATTTTTAGAGAATTTTCCTACAGTTGCCGATTTTGCAAGTGCTACCGAAGCCAAAGTTTTGAAGCTTTGGCAAGGACTGGGTTATTACTCGAGGGGCAGAAATATGCATGCGACCGCTCAAATTGTGGTGAAAGATTATCATGGAATCTTCCCAAACCTGCATGATGAGCTCATAAAATTAAAAGGGATTGGTGAATATACAGCTGCTGCCATTTCCTCATTTTCATCTGGAGAAGCACGGGCAGTAGTAGATGGAAATGTATTTCGCGTACTCTCCAGATTCTACGGTTTAGCTACGCCGATAAATAGCCCGGCTGGCAAAAAAGAGTTTTATGCGTTAGCAAATGATTTGCTTTATAAAGAAGACCCTGCGCTATATAACCAGGCTATTATGGAGTTTGGGGCTATGCAGTGCAAGCCAAAATCGCCCAATTGCAGCATTTGTCCACTTAATCAGAGCTGTTATGCCTTTAACCATGGACAGGTAAATGCGCTGCCGGTTAAAATTAGAAAAGCAGAACAAAAACACCGGTATATTAATTATTTTGTTTGTTTTGAAGATGAAAAAGTACTGGTCAGGGAAAGGCAAGCGGGGGATATATGGCAACATTTATATGATTTTCCTAGTATGGAAACCACAGAAGAATGCGTGTGGAGCGACTCATTATTCATCGATCAGGTAAAATCTGTATTCGGAAATAAGGCAGATTTTACATATATAAGAGCCAAAAAGCACATATTAACGCACCAAATAATCCATGTACAATTTTTTGCATTAAAAAATTATATATTTAACTTTAATAAACAAAAGGAACTTAATTGGGTTTCTTTAAGTAAATTAGATGAGTTACCGCAGCCAAAAGTAATCCATGATTTTGTTCTGGAGTATTTTTATAAGAACAAAATGGAGTAACTAACCATCTTATTCGGCGCACACTTAGAAAACGAAACAACTAACCAAAAATATTTATGTCTGGGATTAACAAAGTTATTTTAGTAGGCCATTTAGGTAAAGACCCTGAAGTGCGACATTTAGACGGTGGCGTAACAGTAGCCAGTTTTCCATTAGCTACCTCGGAAACATACAACAAAGACGGTAAAAGAGTAGAACAAACGGAATGGCACAATATTGTATTATGGCGTGGCTTAGCAGAAGTTGCTTCTAAATACCTTCAGAAAGGTAAACTGGTTTACATAGAGGGCAAATTAAGAACAAGATCCTTTGAAGATAAAGAAAAGGTTAAAAAATATGTAACAGAAATTGTGGCCGAAAACTTTACCATGTTAGGCAGAAAAAGTGATTTCGAGCAAAGTCCAACTACACCAACACATCAAAGTTCTGAAACTAAAATTGAAGATGAATTTACAATTGGCCCATCAGATGAAAATGGAGATCTTCCGTTTTAATTAAGGGTTAAAATGCATAAAAAAAGCTGCCTGATGAGAGGTGGCTTTTTTTATGCGCTTTTATTTTCGGAGCCTTAAAATAATGATACAAAAAAACTCCTGCCAGTTTTGCCAGCAGGAGTTTTTGTGATTACATTAAAACCGTTAATTAATTTTAGTATAATAAATATTTAGCTTTATCTTATTTGCAGTTGAGCTGGTAGCACCTATAATTGATCTTTCTGCAGATATAGCAGTAGATGTCCTCTGGAAATCGGTATAAGAGGTAGGGGCTAGGAATGTACCCTCATCTTCAATGTTTTTATCAATCAAGCTCTGAACGTAACTGGTTACAATAAAGATGTAGCGTTTCTTTAACGAATCGAAATAACCGCCAAAAAGTGCTGCACCGCCAGAAGGACTGCTTGAAAAGGTTGTATAATCAGGTATATCGGCTGGTTGTTGTGCAATATCCCAACGATATAAAGAAAGTCGTTGAGCGGCATTAAAAGGGTATGCTGGCGCATTCTCACCAATCTCTACAACTAGCTCTGCCTTATTGATAATTGCTTTCCCGTATGTGCTGGTAAAACTTTTTAATCTAGGAAAAGTTAGCTTTGTTTTTACACCCGCCAAACCCTGTAAATAAGTTACGTTATAACTTTGGGTGGTGTCTGGTAGAACTGGAACATCTATTTGAGTTTGCACTGGTGTACCTGTGTAATCATGTTTAATGTTAGCTGTTACACCAGAAATTACATTTGCAGTTTGTGCGGCATTTGTAACCATTTTGCCAATAGGGAAATTTACACTGGTAGTATCTACGCCGCTTGATGAGTTCGTTTTTTTCCAAACCAGCTGCAGGTAAGAATCAGTTCCCGAAAAATTAAAGAATGCAATCCCTCCAACACCTGTAGAAGATGTTTTATTGATCTGTGCATACAAACCTTTAAAGGATTCTATAAACTTAGCCTCTGTTGCTGTTCCTGCAGTACCCAGGTTTAATATGGCGTTTTGTATAAATGCCTTGTTTAGAGGAATTCTGATCTGTGCAGGTACGGTTTTTAAAGTATCGGCTTTGCCTTGAACAATAACCGATATTTTTCTTTTCGTATTTGGCGCCAGTTTACCTGTAAAGTTTCCTAAAAGTGTGTTGTTGATCGCTTGTACATCAGAACTTTTATAAGTTGTAACCTTATTGGCCAATTGATAAACATCAATACTGTATTTAGAATTGGTGGTATCGCCATAAAATTTGGTTAGTGTAGATGTTGTATCTAGTTTTAATACCAAAACTGCAGAGTCTAATACTGGAGCAGTACCGAAATCGGTATTAACAATTGGGTAAACCGTCATTGCAAGAGCTGCCTCAGTTTTTCCAAAGGTAGGGTCTACCATGTATCCCAATGGATAACGGTTTAATCCGTAGGTATTGGCAGCGTCTTCTTTTACAAGTTGAGACTTCACTTGCGATACCACCAGCGTTCCGGTGATTGCAGCGTTCGGATCTACATCTAAACCAACACCATCAGGGTTTTTGCACGATGCAAAAAGAAAAAGACCTATCAACAGGGTTAATAAGTCTTGTTTTGTAAATTTCATATTTAAAATAATAATACCTTAATTAAGCAAGTGAAACCAGTTCGTCATTCGAAATTTCTTCATAAAAAGTATAGAAGTTTTCGAAATTCTCGGTTAAGTTAAAAGCTAATGTTGGCTTATTGGAATCTTTAACAAATTTTAACACATCTTTATTTAGGTTTTCATCTGCTAAAACTACTGCATCAGCGTGTGTTATCGCACCAATGTGCATGCTGTCGCAATCAGATGGTAAGAATGCTTTAGTGTCATCCTCAGTCATATTGGCCATTACTGCTTTATTCGCGAAATTAGCATTTAATTTCTCTGTAAAGCCATCCTCATAAACAGAATATACTACTTTAGAATTTTTAAAAGTAGGATCATTTTTATAAGTTGTTTTGATATAGGCAGGAACTAATGCACTCATCCAGCCATGACAGTGAACGATATCTGGTGCCCAACCTAGTTTTTTAACGGTTTCCAATGCGCCTTTGCAAAAGAAAATTGTGCGTTCATCATTGTCGTCGAAGAATTTCCCGCTTGCATCTCTAAATACTTGTTTGCGTTGGAAATATTCTTCATTGTCTAAGAAATAAACCTGCATGCGTGCAGCTGGGATGGAAGCTACTTTAATGATTAAGGGATTATCGTTGTCATCGATAATGATGTTCATTCCTGATAAGCGGATTACTTCGTGTAAACGATTTCTTCTTTCGTTGATGTTACCAAATTTAGGCATTAAGATGCGGATTTCGAATCCTTTTTCTTGCATTGCTTGTGGTAATTGGCGCGTGATTTCAGAAATTTTAGTAAGCTCGAGGAAAGGCGACATCTCGTGTGTAACAATCAGCAGCTTCGTTTTTGCCATCTCCATATTCTAAGAAAATATTAAGTTAAATAAAAGATAATGAGCTGCAAAGGTAAGCATAATAATACTATTTATCAATATAGCAAGCATTTGTTTGGTTTCGTTTAGATTAATTTACACCTTTACGGCTTTAATTTAGTTTGTCCAAATTGGAAATATTTAAAACCAAAGCAGCGCTTAAGGCTTTTTTAAAACCCTTAAAAGCATCAGGTAAAAAAATAGCACTTGTGCCTACCATGGGTGCCCTGCACAATGGCCATATATCGTTGATAAAACTGGCCCAACAAAATGCCGATATCATTATCTGTAGCATATTTGTAAATCCAACGCAGTTTACAGATCCTAAAGATTTAGAGAAATACCCGCGTCCAATCGAACACGATTTAGCCATGTTGGCCGATGCAGGTTGTAATGGTGTATTTATGCCTAATGTAGATGAAATGTATCCTGCCGGGGCCGACGAGGCTTGGCACATTGATTTGGGTAATGCCGAATTTCTGTTGGAAGGCGAATTTAGAAAGGGCCACTATCAAGGTGTAACGCAAATTGTAAAAAAATTGTTTGATGCCGTTGAGCCAGATGTAGCCATGTTCGGACAAAAAGATTTTCAACAGGTATTAATGATAAAGAATATGCTGGCTTATTTTAAGCTGCCCATCACCATTATTACCTGCCCGATTATCCGCGAAGATGATGGTTTAGCCATGAGTAGCCGGAATATCCATTTATCGGACAATGATCGCAAACATTCGCTCGTGCTGAGTAAATCGCTACAATTCGTTATCGATCATTTTAATGAATATTCGCTGTCAGAATTAGAAGATAAGGCCAAAGCATTTTACCATAATATTGATGGTGTTGAACTCGATTATTTTACCATTGCCAATGGCGATACATTAGAACCAGCAAAAGCAAAGTATGAAAATAACCTGATTGCACTGGTTGCCGCAAAAGTAGGGTCGACCAGACTGATCGATAATATGATTATTAAGTGATGGATGATGTAGTCGGTTAATGGTTCATCGTCTTTTGGTTAATAGTCAGGCCCCCTAAGCTATCAACTATGAACCATCAACAATTAACCTTAACATTCTGTCGCTTTGCGAAACTCCAAACTGATGACTGAAAACTCCAAACTGATTACTAACTTTGCCGAATGGTTATCACAATATTAAAATCGAAAATACACCGTGTTAAGGTAACACAAGCCGAATTGAACTATGTAGGCAGTATTACGATAGATGAAGATTTGATGGATGCAGCTAACATTATCGCTAATGAAAAGGTGCAGATTGTAAATAATAATAATGGTGCACGTTTCGAAACTTATGTGATTAAAGGCGAACGTGGTACCGGAACCATCTGTTTAAATGGCGCAACAGCCCGTTTGGCTCAGCTTGGCGACATTCTCATCATTATGTCTTACGGCTCATTACCAATAGATGAAGCCAAAAAATACAATCCAATATTGGTTTTTCCTGACGATAATAACCACTTGCTAAAATAACCTTGTGATATTCGACCTCAAAACAGCGCTAAAATATATCATCCTGTTTTTAATCGGGATAGGGGTTTTATATTTAGCTTTTAGAGGTCAGGATTTAGGAAAGATCTGGCAGGAAATTAAAACCGCCAACTACTTTTGGGTAATTACTTCTGCATTTGCCGTATGGATTGCCCATGTGTTACGTGCTTTGCGCTGGCAAATGCTGTACAAATCTATTCATTACAAGGTGAGTTTCTGGAATGCTTATCATGCCGTAATGATCGGCTATCTGGCTAACCTTGCTTTACCGCGCTTCGGAGAGATTGGCCGTTGTTCGGTTATCCACAAAGCCGAAAAGGTGCCCATGTTTGCTTCTATAGGTACCGTAATTACCGAACGGCTATTCGATGTGCTGATGCTTTTTTTCACCAGTTTGGCAATGCTGGTTTTTCAATATGATATTGTAGCCGATTTTCTTTATCAAACTATATATCTCAATCTTGTTAAAAAATTAAGTACGATTAACTATTTGTGGTTGGTTGGTTTGGGTATCATTATTTTGCTGCTCATTGCTGTTGCGATATATTTTCTCCGTCAAAAATTCAGTAAAAAATTCTTGCGCATTTTTGTAAGCCTGCGCCAGGGATTTGGCTCGTATAGCAAGTTAAAAGAAAAAGGCTTGTTCTTAACCTATACCATAGGGATATGGCTTTTCTACTCACTTTCTATGTATTTCGCTTTTTCTTCCATTCAAGCCACTTCGGGATTACATTTTAATGCTGCATTTACCGCAATTGTATTTTCTGGGTTTGCTATGGCAGCCCCCGTTCAGGGCGGTATCGGTGTTTTTCACTGGATGGTTGCGCAGTCTTTGGTGCTGTATGGCATATCTTTTAAAGATGGTTTGGCTTACTCAACAATCATTCATTCTTCGCAGGTTTTGCTCATATTGATATTGGGCTGTTTGAGTCTCATGCTGATTTTATTTAAGAAACAAAAGGGGAATTAATTTCTTTTAATTGGCTCTGTTCTCCTCATCGCTTTTTTTGTTTTCTCTGGCTTTGTAAGTCGAGCTTCCGAAATTAAAGGTTAAACTAAAAACCAATCTTTGCGAAGCAAAATAGTGGTAGAAATCGTTGTTGATAATACTTTTCTCCCTGAAAATAAGCCTTCTTTTAATGTTGTCGAATGCATCATAAAGCGTAAGTTTAGTATTGAACCTGTTTTTTAACCAGGCTTTTTGCACGCCTAAATCAATTCCGTAAACAGGAGCCATAATATAAAGTCCATTGCCACTTTTCGATTCATAGGTATAACTTACATCCAGTATCCAGTTTTTTAAGGTAAAAACCTGACTTCCATTAACCGTATAATTATATATGGGTATTTCGTAGGTATTCCCAAAGTAAGGTGTTAGCTCCTTGTTGTAATAGAAGGTGATGTTGTTGTTCACCCGCCACCATTTGTTTATTGTTATGGGGGCGCTTATCTGTAGATTTACAAATTTTCTGTAAGGTAGGTTTCTACCCAGAAAAATCAGTTCATTGGTTACTGGATTATATTCAGGATAACGCCCCATTGGATCTGTTTCCTTTCCCGCATTTAACGAAATATTAAGGCTTTTTCTATTATAAGACAGAGTAAAAAGACTAGTGGTAGAGGGTTGTAGATAAGGATTGCCTATCCAATAATGCCTTGGACTGTAATAAAAACGAAAAGGGTTTAGCATGGCAAAGGTTGGCCTTGTTAATCGTCTGGTGTAACTGAAGCTGAGCTGTTCGCTTTCGTTAATGGCATAAGTAATGTTCAAACTTGGGAGCCATTTTATATACTTTTTTTCTGTAATACTGCCAGTGGTAATCGAATTGGCTGTGGTGTGCGTATGCTCTGCTCTTAAACTTAAATTGTAATTAAACTCACTCCATTGACCAATATAAGAAAGGTATCCTGCGCCAATATACTCCTGGTAGCGAAATTGGTTACTCCGGTTAGGATCTAAGTTAAAAACATCATTGGCTAATGTATCATAGCGGAGGTCGTTCCGCGTGGTTGTATATGCAAATTTTCCACCGAATTCTAGTTTTCCTTTACCTATTTTTTGACTGTAGTCAGTTTGTGCCGCACGAATCATTATACTATTTCTAGAGTCTGTTTTCCAGTAATTTAACAACTGATCGTTAAGTGCGTTACGGTTCTGGATATCTTCGGTTTGTTGATTGTCAATTTGAGCCAAAGAGGTAATTACATGAAGTTCGCTATTCTTAAATTGAGCATCATAATTTAGACCACCAGAATAATTGTATTGTTTGGGTAAGGCGTAATTATCGCTTTTAACAAACGCAATGGTCTGATCTAAATTAGCGGCTTGGGTAAGCAACTGATTGCCAGACACCGCATCTCTATCCATCTGGTAAGTACGTACAAAAGCCTCTAAGTTTTGCCCGTTTTTTACCTCATAAGTTACTTTTGCCTGCACATTAAAGTTTTGATTGGAGGTAACAGTTCTGGTATCGGTAGTCATGGCATTTGTATTGGCTAAATACTGCAAGGAATAATACTTATAAAAAGTGCTTCCGCTGATATGGCCTAACCTTAAGTCGTAAACAAACCGGTTTGTTTTAAGTACCAGCGATAGATTATTATCCAATAAACTGTAATTATTTCGCTGAAAACGAGCATTATAGATGCCTCTTAAGCCTAAAGACTGATTTCGCTTCAGTTTTACATCGATAATCCCCTGGTATTCACCATCATATTTTGATGAGGGCTGGTTAATCATTTCAATCGATTCGACCATATCTGGCGACAAGCTCCTGAGGTAGGAAATGATTTCATCATTGTTCATGTTTACCGGCTTGCCATCAACAAATAAGGTTGGAATTGCCCTGCTTGCCATTAAAATTGTTCCATCCTCGTTAACCTGCAAGCCAGGTAGTTTCTTAAACACATCTAACAAATTAGAAGCAGACTTGAAAAACACATTGTTGGCAATACCGATTTTAATCTGACCATTTTTTGTGCTAAAATTTGGTACTCCCCCTGTTATGGTTACTTCTTGGAGTAGGTTAGCGTCTTCCTCCATTAAAATGTAGCCCACATCAATTGTTTTCAGGCTGTTCTCATCTATCAATAACTCTTTTTGTGTTTTTTGGTAACCGACTAAAGTAGCCGATAAAATGTATTTTCCGTTTGGCAGGTCTCTAAATTCGAAGAAACCGGTGGTGTCGCTATTGGTATTTTTGATCACTGATGGATGGTCTTTATCAGCCAAAGCCAAATTGGCTAAAGGTATAGCTTGTTTGGTTCTGCGATCAATCAGTTTCCCTTTAATCGTTTGCGCATTTAGAAATAAAGGTATAAGTAAGAATAGGTAGAATAATAATGTCGGTTTCATCTTCGTGTATTTGGATTTTGCAGAATGCTCCAAAACTAGAAGAGAAGGATAGATAAGGGGTTTTGAATCTCAGATTTAGGCGTTCGGAATTATAAAACAAGACCAAATTTAGTTTGATGAAACAACTAATAGCTGTTCCTTATAATGCATAGGGGTTGTTTGTTTGTGCTTTTTAAAAGCGGTGTAAAAAGTAGATTTGGAGTTAAAACCTACCTCATATCCAATGGCTTCGAGCTTAATGCCTCTGTCGTTAACAATCAGTTCGCAGGCTTCGTTTATTCTGAATTCATTGATGTAAGCGGCAAAACTCTTGCCTAAATTGTCGTTAAGCAATTGCGAAAGCTGGTGACCCGAAATATTAATTTTTTTGGCTAAATCATTTAATTTAAGATCAGAGTTCTTATACAGTTCCTCTTCCAAAATAATCTTCTGCAGTCTATCCGTTAGTGTCACTGCATGTTCTTCGGTTATCTTCTTGTTGGCATAACGGACCAAATCATGGCTGGCCGAAAAAAGACTGCTGTTTTTTCTTCTGCTAATAAACAAGAAAGTGTTTAAGTAAAGAACGGCTGAGAAAAACAAAGCTCCACTAATGCAAGGGCCATTAAAAAATGAGAAGATTGGTAACTTAAATGCCACCGGAACTATTATATTTCCAATTAATATAGATAGCAATAGCGTCTCTGTTGTAGAAATCTTACCTCCTTTGCTGAAAATTTTGGTAAAAACAGCTCGGATTAACCAGGCAGATAATATAATATAAACGGTAAATTGTATTGAAATTATTCTTCCGATATAATTTTCCCATACATCAGGCTTACTGTCATACGGCGAAACGATGCTGGCAATTACAATTGCAAAAACCCAAAAGAGATATGTTCCATTTCGTGTATTTTTATGCTTTGAATCTTGCCCCAAGGCCGATTTAATGAAATAAAAAAGAGATGGACCAACCAATGAACTGCCTAAAATGCCAATTTGAATATAAATGCCAGGTAAGGCCGGATAAAAATAAAAAAGAAGCGATTTGCTGATCTTTAAACAAAGAGAACCAAGCAAAAGCCCAAGAAAAAAAGAAGATATGGATTTTGGTTTTTTGAAGAATAACAAATACGCACTAATGATAAAGCCATTAAATGCGCCCAGGGCACTAAAGAAAAATAATATTTGCTGCCCTAAGTTCATTTAACAAAAATAATAATCTTACGTTAACACAAGCCTGTTCTAGCTAATACTTTCATTTAAATTTGATAATATTTTTTAGGATTGTTAAATAAACCAGAAAAGTGACATGAGATAAAATAAATTACTATGCAGCCATAGTAATTTCGATCAGAAATGCTACATTTGATTTACTAACCTTTTATACATAAATGTTATGCATTTTGAATTAAGTGAAGAGCAATTAATGATCCGGCAGGCTGCCCGCGATTTCGCGCAGCAAGAATTAAAGCCGGGTGTAATCGAACGAGACGAACATCAGAAATTCCCGGCCGAGCAGGTAAAAAAACTTGGAGAACTTGGTTTTTTGGGAATGATGGTGAGCGAAAAATATAATGGAAGCGGACTCGATGCCATTTCTTACGTTTTGGTAATGGAAGAGCTTTCTAAAATAGATGCTTCTGCATCTGTTGTGGTTTCGGTAAACAACTCTTTGGTTTGTTATGGATTAGAGGCCTATGGCAGCGAAGCCCAAAAAGAAAAATATTTAAAGCCACTTGCAGCTGGAGAAAAAATAGGTGCTTTTTGTTTATCAGAACCCGAAGCCGGATCTGATGCTACCTCGCAACGTACAACGGCTGAAGATAAAGGCGATTATTATCTGCTGAACGGCACCAAAAACTGGATCACCAATGGTGGTACTGCATCAACCTATCTGGTTATTGCACAAACCCACCCCGAGTTAAGGCATAAAGGTATCAATGCTTTTATTGTAGAGAAAGGGATGGAAGGTTTTACCGTTGGACCAAAAGAAAATAAACTCGGCATCCGCGGCTCTGATACACATTCTTTAATGTTTAACGATGTTAAAGTGCCAAAAGAAAATAGGATTGGTGAAGATGGCTTCGGTTTTAAGTTTGCCATGAAAACTTTAGAAGGCGGCAGGATCGGTATTGCGGCCCAGGCCTTAGGTATTGCACAGGGTGCTTTCGAGTTGGCTACGCAGTATGCTAAAGAGCGTAAGTCATTCGGCAAACCAATTTCTGAGCATCAGGCCATTGCTTTTAAACTGGCCGATATGGCTACACATATCGAAGCCGCTAGGTTATTGGTTTATAAAGCCGCCTGGTTAAAGGATCAGGGTTTACCTTACACACAGGCCGGTTCTATGGCCAAGCTTTTTGCTTCAAAAGTGGCGATGGATGTAACCATCGAAGCTGTACAAGTGCACGGCGGTTATGGTTTCGTAAAAGAATACCACGTAGAACGGTTAATGCGCGATGCTAAAATTACCCAGATTTACGAAGGTACATCTGAGATTCAGAAAATGGTGATATCGAGGGAAGTGATTAGGTAGTTTCCAGTTATCAATTTTCAGTTGGCAGTTCGAATTGAAAACCGCCAACTGAAAACTGAACTATTCTTTTTCGCCAACTACAGCGCTAAACACTGCTTTAATTAAGGCTACAACTATAGCAAGGAATGCAGCAGCGATAAAACCTGAAGTATTAAAAGAGGTCATCATGTTATCAACCAATAAAATCATTAAAACGGTAATGATAAATGATACCAGGCCGAGCGTTAAAAAATTAACAGGGAATGTTAATAATCTTAAAATGAACCCGATGGTTGAATTTGCAAGTGCAACCAGTACTGCCGCAATAATGGATGTTGCATAACCATCAACATGTACGCCAGGTACTATTCTTGCGCCGATAAAAAAGGCTAATCCCATCAAAAGGATTTCGATAATAAATCTCATAATTGTTTATTTTTGTAAATGTTTAAATGCTTTTTTAAATACCAGGCCGTAATTGCTATTGTCCTATTCGTATTGTCATGTTCGAATACAAACAACAGGCCAATAATTAAGTTTTCTGAGGATAGTTCATCAATAATAATTAAAAATATTGATGAGGCGAGTCTCTTACAGGTTAAAAATGCCTATCAGGCTAATGCAGATACACTTAATTTGGTGTCTGTTTTAATAAAACCAGGTGATCTGGACAGTAATCAAGATGAGCTGGAAGTGCCCGGCAAGATTATTATACTGGGCGATTCTCTCGTATTTAATCCCGATCAGCCATTTCTTAAAGGTAAAGAGTATCTGGTTGAGAGTTACGTAGGAATAAAATTTGCAACCGTGGGGGATCTGATTAAGGGTAATGGTAAGCAGAATTTAAAAGCGCAGCGACAAACACTTAAACGGTAATAATCAGCATAATAATTAGCGCAAGTGTTTGATTTTTTCTAAAAAATTACTACATTTGCATCGTAATCGAAGAAAAGAGAAGGGGACAGTGTCCCCTTTTTCTATGAAATCAGGTTAAAATATGCAGGTAGAAAAGAGAGTTGCAGCCCTCGTTGAGGAAAAAATAGCAGATCGGCCAGAGCTGTTTCTGGTTGAGGTGAAAATGTTGCCAAACAATAAATTAATTATCCATGTTGATGGCGACGAAGGTATTAGCATACAGGATTGTGTGGCCATAAGCAGGCATGTTGGTTTTCATCTCGAAGAAGAAAACGCAATAGAACAGGCTTATAATTTAGAAGTTTCTTCGCCAGGTGTTGGTGAGCCTTTAAAATTGATCCGCCAATACAATAAAAATATTGGCCGTACAGTAAGCATTAAGCTGAAAGAAGGATTAAAAAAAGAAGGGAAACTGCTGGCGGTTACAGAAAATAATCTGCTGATTGAAGAATCGGTTAAAGAAAAAGGGAAAAAGGCGGTAGCAATTCAAACAGATGTTCCGTTTAATGATATATTAGAAACAAGTGTGTTAATTTCATTTAAGTAAAAATGAGTACTACAACAATTAATTTGATCGACTCTTTTCAAGAGTTTAAAGATTTCAAAAATATAGATCGCCCAACGGTGATCAGTGTGCTGGAAGAAGTTTTTCGTAGCATGTTGCGTAAAAAATACGGAACAGACGAAAACTGTGATGTTATCGTGAATCCGGATAACGGTGATTTGGAAATCTGGAGAACGAGAAAAGTAATGGAGGATGGATTTTCTGAAGATGATGATTTGGAGATTGAGCTTGCTGAGGTTTCTAAATTAGACAGTACTTTAGAAGTTGGCGATGATTATATCGAACAGATTACTTTAGAAAGCTTCGGCCGTAGAGCAATTTTAGCTGCCCGTCAAACTTTGGTTTCTAAAGTATTGGAATTAGAGAAAGACGAAATCTTCAAAAAATATAAAGACAGAGTAGGCGAAATCGTAACAGGTGAAGTTTACCAGGTTTGGAAGAAAGAAACTTTGGTTTTAGATGATGAAGGTAACGAACTTTTAATGCCTAAAACAGAGCAGATTCCAGCAGATTATTTCAAAAAAGGCGATTCTGTAAGAGCAGTAATCTCTAAAGTAGAAATGATCAATGCCAATCCAAAAATTATCATTTCGAGAACCGCACCAGAATTTTTGCAACGCCTGTTCGAACAGGAGGTTCCCGAAATTTTCGACGGTTTAATTACCGTTAAGAAAATTGTTCGCGAACCGGGAGAGCGCGCTAAAGTTGCAGTTGAATCGTATGATGACCGTATCGATCCTGTTGGAGCGTGTGTAGGTATGAAAGGATCACGTATCCACGGTATCGTTCGCGAATTGAAAAACGAAAACATTGATGTGATTAATTTCACTAATAATATTTCATTATACATTACCCGTGCTTTGAGCCCGGCAAAAATCACCTCTATTAAATTGGATGATGAAACCAAACATGCATCGGTTTACTTAAAACCAGATCAGGTTTCATTAGCAATTGGACGTGGCGGACACAATATTAAACTGGCTGGTAAATTAACTGGCTACGAAATTGATGTGTATCGCGAAGCTGGAGAAGAAAACGACGAGGATGTTGATTTAGAAGAATTCTCAGATGAGATTGATAGCTGGATCATTGATGAATTAAAGGCTATCGGTTGCGATACTGCTAAGAGTGTACTAGCACTTACAGTAGAAGATTTGGTAAAACGCACCGACCTTGAAGAGGAAACCATTAAAGAAGTGGTTCAAATTTTGAAGTCAGAATTTGAATAAGTGGTGTAATTGCCAAATAAACACTACTTTTGTATTAAATAAAAAACAATAACAGGAGCTAAATGTCAGACGACAAACCAATCATTTTAATTAAAGCTATTAAAGAACTTAATATAGGCATGGGTACGGCCGTTGAGTTTTTAAACAAAAAGGGATTCTCTGCCGAGAAGAGCCCTATGTTTAAACTTACGGGAGACATGTATAATGCCTTATTGAAAGAGTATCAGGGAGATAAGATCGTAAGAGAAGAAGCCAAACAAATAGTGATTGGTAAAATACGTCGTGACGAGCCTGAGACTGAAAAGCCAGTAGAAGCGCCGAAGAAGAATACCGATTTTGAGAAAAATGAAGAGATTTTAATTAAAAATGCTCAATCATTTACGCCTCCGGTAGAGAAACCAAAGGTTGTAGAAACCCCTAAGGCAGAAACGCCAGCGCCAACACCAGCCCCTGCGGCAGCAGTAGAGCCGGTAAAAGAAACTAAGGCAGAAGATAAGGTTGAAGAAACTGGATTGCCAGGGGTTAAAATTGTAGGCAAGATCGATTTAAACGATCTTAACTCGAAAACACGCCCGGCTAAGAAAGAAGAAACACCTGCTACACCGGCACCTGTTGTAGAACAGCCGGTGGTTAAAGCACCTGAGCCTGTAAAACCAGTTGAACAACCTAAAGTGGAAGAAAAACCGGTTGAGGTTAAAAAGGAAGAAACACCTGTTGCACCAGCACCAGCTGTAGAACCGCCAGTGGTTAAAGCACCTGAGCCTGTAAAACCAGTTGAACAACCTAAAGTGGAAGAAAAACCAGCTGAAGCAAAACCGGTAAGCAACGAGCCTGAGGTTATTAAAGCACGTACCGTTAAATTAACCGGTCCGAATATTATTGGTAAAATTGTTTTACCAACAACTCCGGATAGAAGAAACGGTCCGGTAGCATCATCTAGCGATAGCGAAGCTGCTAAACGTAAGCGTAAACGCAAAAAAACTCCAGGAGCACCGGGTCAACCAGGTCAACACGGTGGTCAAGGTCAGCAAGGACAAAATAATCCTGCAGGTCAGGGCCAGGGCCAAAGTGGTACACCGGGGCAACCTCGTACACCTTATCAAGGTAATAGACCAGGCGGTGGAACTCCATACCAGGGTAACAGACCAGCAGGACAAGGCGGAACTCCATACCAAGGAAATAGAAATAACAACAATAACAGACCAGGTTTCCAAAATAGAAATGCTACACCAAGCGGACCTAAAGAAGAACCTACTGAGAAAGAAATTCAAGATCAGATCAAAGCAACACTTGCCCGTTTAAGTGGTGCTGGTAAATCAGGTAAATTTGCACAACGCGCTAAATTACGTCGTCAGAAACGTGACGATGTGGCATCGAACGCAGAAGAGGCTGCAAATGAGCTTGAATCGCAATCGAAAATATTAAAAGTAACTGAATTTGTTACGGCGAATGAGTTAGCAAGCATGATGGATGTACCGGTTACCAAAATTATTGGTACTTGTATGAGCCTAGGTATGTTTGTTTCCATTAACCAACGTTTAGATGCTGAAACCTTAACCATCGTTGCTGACGAGTTTGGTTACGAAATTCAATTCGTTAAACCAGATGAAGATGAAGAAAATGTAATTGAGGAAGAAGATAACGAGGCAGATTTAATCGAAAGAGCTCCGGTTGTTACGATTATGGGTCACGTCGATCACGGTAAAACCTCATTGCTGGATTATATCCGTAAAGCAAACGTGGTAGCTGGTGAGGCAGGTGGTATTACCCAGCACATTGGTGCTTACATGGTAACCACACCAACCGGTAAAAAAGTAACCTTCTTAGATACTCCAGGTCACGAAGCTTTTACAGCGATGCGTGCACGTGGTGCTAAGGCTGCCGATATTGCCATTATTGTTATCGCAGCTGATGATGCGGTGATGCCTCAAACTAAAGAGGCAATTAACCACGCACAGGCAGCAGGCGTACCATTGGTATTTGCTTTCACTAAAGTAGATAAACCAGGTGCAAATGCAGATAAAGTGCGCGAGCAATTATCAGTAATGAATATCTTGGTTGAAGATTGGGGTGGTAAATATCAGTCGCAGGAAATCTCAAGCAAAAGCGGTTTAAATGTTGATTTACTTTTAGATAAAGTATTATTAGAAGCCGAATTATTAGAACTGAAAGCAAATCCGAATAAGAGAGCTACAGGTACTGTAATCGAGTCTGCATTAGATAAAGGACGTGGTATTGTAACTACGGTATTGGTTCAGGCCGGTACGTTAAGAGTGGGAGATCCAATCTTAGCGGGTAGTTATAGTGGACGTGTAAAAGCATTAACCAACGAGCGTGGCGCTAAGGTAGAATCAGCAGGCCCATCACAACCGGTACAGGTTTTGGGTATGCAAGGTGCACCTACAGCAGGTGATAGATTTAATGCTTTAGAAAGTGAAACCGAGGCACGTGATATTGCAAACAAACGTATGCAGTTACAACGCGAGCAGGGATTACGTACGCAGAAACACATTACATTGGATGAGATTGGTCGTCGTTTGGCTATCGGTAACTTTAAAGAGCTTAACATCATTGTTAAAGGTGATGTGGATGGTTCAATCGAGGCATTAGCCGATTCATTGTTGAAATTATCGACTGAGCAAATTCAGATCAATATCATCAGTAAAGGTGTTGGTCAGATTTCAGAATCTGATGTATTGTTAGCTTCGGCTTCTGATGCGATCATTATTGGTTTCCAGGTTCGTCCATCAACAGGTGCACGTAAACTTGCAGAAGCTGAGCAGATCGATATCCGTTTATATTCTATCATCTACGATGCAATCAACGAGATTAAATCAGCAATGGAAGGTATGTTGGATCCAGAATTTGAAGAGAAAATTGTGGCTAACGTTGAGATTCGTGAGACTTTCAAAATTACTAAAGTGGGTACCATTGCAGGTTGTATGGTATTGGATGGTAAAATTACCCGTAATAGCAAGATCCGTATCGTTAGAGATGGTGTTGTAGTATACACAGGTGAACTGGCATCGTTAAAACGCTTTAAAGATGATGTGAAAGAAGTGAATAAAGGTTACGAGTGTGGTTTAAACATTCAAAACTTTAATAACATCGAAGTTGGCGATATCGTAGAAGCTTACGAACAAGTAGAAGTAGCTAGAAAACTGTAATTCTACAGTAAGTTATAAAAATTAGAGTGGCCCAAAAGGCCACTTTTTTTATGCGAAAATATTTTGATCTTTAAAATATCGGATAATTTTAAGTTGCTACTCAGATTGAGATAGCTTGATGAAGCAGAATAAAAGAAGCTGTATTAAAGTAAAATTGGGGCCCTGCGAATCGAATATTTGAAATGCTCCTGTACAAATGAAAATGAAAAGGAGGCTGTGTCAACATTTATTCGGAACTCTTTTATCTTCCCACTATCCATCTTGCCCTCTTGCTTTTATTAATCAGGTAAACTATTAAAATTGATCCGGTATACACTACCGCAAATGTTAATAATTGTATCGCCAGAAAATAATAAGCAGATCTATTTTCAAAATTGATATGGAGTGGCCTGAAAATTAAAGGCATTAACCTAAATACTAAAATTTGATGTACCAGATATATCCCAAAGGTAAGTATACTAGGGTTAAATCGTTTGATCTGGATTTTAGCGCCAAGCTTATATAAAAAAACAAAGCTCAGTAACGAGTAAATTATATTGGTTATCCTTAAAGTATTAAAAGGATCTGCAGGTAACAGCTTAAGGAGGTAATAGCTCTCTAAACTTGCCAGTGAAAAGGAGATAATTAATAATATAAAAATTAAAGACATTGAGGTTTTGCCTGCAATAAATTTAAACTGATCATAGTATTTATTGATCTGTACACCTAACCATAAATAAAATATAAATCCAAACAAGGCCGTAGTATGCGAAGTAGGAATAACATCAATATAAAGGTTAACAGAATAAAAAAGTGACAATAATAAAAGTGCAGCACCAAGTTTTATAGAATATAAATATTTCCTGAAAAGGAGCAGTATAGCTATACATATAAGGAAGTTGGGTATAAACCAAAAACTTGTATTAAAAACAATATTTTCGATGCTTAATAGTACATTCGGAATACTTATGGTAAGGAATGGATTATCTCCATATTTGAGATTTTTTACAATAATATCCAAATAGTTAGTAATTAACAGGATTATTACCCAAAAAAGCCAGGGTTTCAGCGTGTTTTTTATCCTTCTTTGAAGATATTCTTTCGTGCTATATTTCGTAAATTTGTCGCCGATTAAAAAACCCGCCAGCAAGAAAAAAATTATAGTCCCAAACTTAAAAACCTGTAAGCTAAAAATCTGAACTATTTTTTCGTTTAGCGTATTAAATTTAGCACCAAAAAAGAAGGAACTGTGTTCCATCACAATTCCAAACATAGATATGAAGCGCAACGAGTCAATGAAGTCGTAATTTATTTTAGAGGAATTTATATTAGAGGTACTCAAATTTAATTTTTATTAAAGACATGGTTAACGGCTTGATCGAAGTTTTCCTTTTCAGACAAGATTTTCTGTTTGTAATCGCTAAATAATTGAATTTTATCTTCAAATTTATTTAAAGTTAACATAATTTGTTTGGCAACTGCTTCCGGACTATCAACAGCCTCATTAAATTTAAAACCTTCCGGTAAAGGCACATCCTCTTGATATGCGGCAGAGCCCTGGCTTCCGGTAATCACACAACAAGACATTAAAATTGCCTCACGTGGCATACGTTCCTGGCCTGGGTGATAGCCAAAATCTACATAAAGTTTACTCTTGTTCATCCAATGTGCTACTTCATCGGGCGACATATTAATCAGTGCTTTCCACGATAAGTCGGGGCAGAGCGCTTTCACGCGTTCCAAATATTCACCATTCTTTTTTGGATTATAAAGTAAAATATCCTCTTTAGTGGTGTGATTAGCTATTTTATTATAAAATGAATCGCTCATATAATCTGAAATTTTTCCGATGACTTCCATCTTGTTTTTTTCTAAGAAATCTAATGAAAAATAGGAATGAGCTAAATTTAAAACACCTTTCCGCTTGAGTGCAGTAATTGTTGCAAGTGGCTTATACTTTTTAGGAAATAAAAATGACTTGAGCGAATAAAAATTTTTGTGCTTTACTGCGTTCTTAGCGCTATCTAATACAATTTGATAATTTGTAACGCTAAGCCACCAAACTATTTTTTTGGTAGCAGAAAATTTTTCTTCGAAGACAGGATCTAAGAAAGTTTCAGGTAGAATAAGGAAATTGTTTCTATGATTATCGATTTTATCTACAAATGGAACATTGTACTTAATATATGATTCATGCACTGGATGTTCACCTTGGTGATAAAAATAATACATGAACACTTGATGACCTAATTCTATCAATCTTTTACCAAGCTGGTGTAGTGCTTCAGGCCCTCCGGTAGCATAATTCGATGGGCAGAAAATGTATATACGGGCGTTAGGTTTGATCTGTATCAATTCAAAACTTTTTCTCAAAAATAGTCAATTATACCGTAAAAGTTTAATATTAGGTATGAGCTTCAAGGAAATCGCCTTTAAAAAATTACAACTTCGTATTCAGTTTTGCAATACCAAGAGTCTGTCGCTAAAACTTGGGGAGATGCTATTATTATAGCAACCAACCTGCCAAACTGTTTGTGAAACCACACAGGGTGTAAAATCATTGATAATCTAATGCCTGCCTACTATTTGGCACCTCTATTTAAAATACCCAAAATAAATGCTACTAATGCACGAATAGCTATGTTTTTATTGCAAATAAACTTTTACTGTTCGTGCATTCGTGGCGATAAACCAAATTATGGATAGTCATGAATTTTAAAAGCGATTTCCCTTGTGAGCGCTTCGAATTAAGGTCAAACGGCATCGAAAATGGCACTTATGCATAATTTTAATATCTTTGACATTTGCTAAAAAGCTATGATTTCAATAATAATATCCTCAGTCGATAAACACAACCTAGAAAATATCCGTAAAAATGTTGCTGCTTCAATCGGGGTGCCATATGAAATAATTGCATTTGATAATGGTAAAGGGGAGAAAGGAATCTGTGAAATATACAATGAGGGGGCGAAGAGCGCAACATTCGATATTTTATGCTTTATGCATGAAGATATCATAATTAAAACTCCAAATTGGGGTACTACAGTTATTAACAATTTTGCTCGAAATAAATCCCTTGGACTTTTAGGTATAGCCGGTAGCTCATTTAAGACACAAGCACCATCTGGCTGGGGAACGCCTGTTTATGAAGTTGACACTAATTTTTATAACTACGAACAGCATTTTAAGCATAGTGGGAGAGAGCCAATGCATGCTTATCATAACCCAAGAGGTAAAATGTTAGAAAAGGTTGTCGTTTTAGATGGTGTCTGGCTTTGCACAACTAGAGCGGTATTATCAAATTGCCGTTTTGATGAAGATTTATTTAAAGGTTTTCACTGCTATGATTTAGATTTTAGCCTAACCGTAGGCCAATATTTTGATGTTGCTGTAACTTTTGATATCCTATTAGAGCATTTTTCGGAAGGAGGTTATAACAAAGAATGGTTTTCCGATACGCTGAAACTTCATGAAAAATGGCAAGCTGAGTTACCCAAAACAATAGAACCAATTTCAGATAAGCTTATAGCAAAGATGGAAAAAAGGGCTTTGTTGAGGATTTTGTTTAAAATGGTTCAACTAGGGTTTACCAGTCAGTATATTTTTGCTTTTCTAAGCAATTACAAAAAACAAATAAAAATGAGTAATAAACTATATTTAAAGCACATTTATTATTTAATTAAAATTATATATTTGGGTAAAACGATAGATTGATAAATTATAGCTTGTAATCAAAAGCCTCAATTTTATCCTTCCAGAATTCAAGGTTTTTATCCCATGCATGGCAACCAAAAGGCATGTTTCCTTTAATTAACGTCATTGCCCTTTCTGGAGCTGTTTCAATGGAAAAGTTTAATGCCTCTTTGTAAGTAGGGATTTTTATTCTCTTCTTCTTTCGATTCACTTCTATGGTCCAAAACATGTCTTCATGATAATCGCTGCTGTTCCGGCCAACGTAATTTTCTACGAGTTCTTTTTCTTGAATACAGATATTATAAAAAGATTTAACTTTTCTCAATGAAAAGCCTCCATTGCCGACATGATTGTATAATTGTCGCGCAATATCCGGCCGACCTTGTTTATCAAGTAAATTATATCTTCTGTGCAGGTAGGATCTAAGTTTCTCTTTAGTCTTTTTAAATAAAGTTGGGAATTCTTTTTCTCTCAACCATGGGGCACCTATATAATCATAACCTAAGCTGCACCAATATTTTAATTCATTTTTAAATACGAAAGCATCCAATTGATAGATGAGTAGATAGCTATAATTCAAGAATTTCTCATAAAAAAGTTCCGAAAGCATTAAATCGTTGTAACTAAATACGCTCTTAAAATAAAAACTTGGGAAAGACACCTCACTATAAGAGAATCCTATCTGCATATTCGATATATCTAAATCATCTGGTTTGAGTATTACAATATCAAAATCAGACAATAACTTTCCACATTGGGTCAAAGCTATCTTTTCATAAAATGAAAGCTCGGACTTGTAAACTGGTATTACAATTACGCAAGAACTATCCATTTTAATTTCTATTAAATTTTGGCAAAAATAAAAGTATTATATTCATAAAGCCTTTCAAAATTTTATAGGCTATCGGATGCTTTTTTATATGCATAAATTGTTCTGCCTTTTTAAATTTTATCTCTTTCAAATATTCATAGTCCTTAACAAATTCAGGGAAATATCTGTTCAAAGAAGCATCTCTTTCTTTATCGATTTCTGGATGATTCTTTGAATTTGCGGATATTCCAGTTCCATCATAAGTTACAATTACACAATCTAAGTGTTTGTATGAAGCCTCGCGTTTACAAATTGCATAAGTGAAAAATTCCCAATCAGCTACAATTTTGAGATTTTCATCATATAAAAAAATATCCTTAAACAGCTTCGCCTTAATAAAACTTGCTTGATGAGAGATATTTTGTTCATAAAAAAAAGCAAAATTTAACTTTTTAGGAAAAGTGCGAATCTCTTGTTTTATTCCATCAATGTGTAGGATATCTCCATAGTAAATATCGTATTGACCATTTAATTCAGCATTCAGTTTCTCTAAAATGGTATTATCAATTAAAGAATCCCCACTATTTAAAAACATTAGATAATCACCTGTTGAAATCTTAATGCCCTTATTCATTGCGTTATATATGCCACTATCAGGTTCAGATACATAATAGCTAAAAAATGAAGAATATGTATTAAGGACATCTTTACTTCCATCCAAACTATTCCCATCAATAACGATAAACTCAAAATCTTGCCAGGTTTGGCTTACCACGCTTTGAATTGTTTTTTGTAACCCCGCCTTATTGTTGTAATTGATAGTTATAATTGATAATTTTTTACCCATAATAAAAATTTTGAAAAAATGTACTTTTATCCACTATTAATGACTTCATTTATTAAAATAATTTTGGCTAATACACGCTATTTAATTCATATCTCTATTAAATTATCTTGAAAAAACAGCCTTCCCATTACACTTCCTTACAATAAAAAAGTTATTAAATGCGCTCAATTTATTTGAGCGATTAAACTATTTCAAAAACAGTATCAAGATTTTTGTAACAACGTTCTTTTTCATAATTAATGCTAAAAGCAGCAAAGGCATTTTCTGCCTGTTTTTTATATTCCGATTCGTCTGTTAATAGTTTCATGATGTTATTTCCGAATTCAACAGGATCATCACTAACCAAACAACCATTGTCTGTCTTGTTGATCAGTCCATCGATCCCACGGGTATTACAGACTATCGGTAAACCATAAGATAGCGCTTCTACTACTTTTATCTTGGTTCCGGTGCCAGTAAGCATAGGGCATAGCGCTACTTTAGCATTTTGGTAATAGATTGATAAATCTTCGGCAAAATTTACGGAAACAACATTCGGCGCCTTTATTGAAAGATGCTCGTTTATCTGTCCAATGACGCATATCTGTACATTGGTTGATAATAACGGGTACACATCCTTAAAAAACCAGTTGGCGGCTTTTTGATTATGTACATTATCGCTAGCTACATAGATCAGATCAAACGACTTTTCATTAATATTATGAATGTTTTGTGGTTTATCAAGCATCATTGGCGCTAACACTACCTTGTTTTTACAGAATTGACTAAAGATATACTGTTCTTCGACAGAAATGGCTAAAGCAATATCAAATAAAGAAATTCTCCTGATCTCTTCTTTAAAAGCCTGGCCAATATTAACTTTTTTTTGAAGTTGAGCGGTTATAAAATCGTGTGTATCAATTACTTTTATCGATTTTTTTGTTAGGTGATTATCTTCTACCAATGTAGCCCAACTGGCATAATTGATAAAGATGTAATCGTAATTGTTGTTTTTTAGAATTTTTTTGAAAGCCCTTTTAAACCTTAAGGTCACCAATTCAGGGAATTGAAGCGGAAAGAACCAAGCCTTATTCTGATAGAAAAAATTTGGCAGTTTATAAAAAAGCAGATAATAGAGAATGTTCTTTTTAGATGGTTTTTTTTTAATTACATAAGTATTACTGGCTAAGCCTGCTTGCTCAAATGCTTTAATATCTGTTTCGTTCCATTTTCCGGTGAAATATTCGCTTACAAAATCAATTTCAAAATTCCTTGATTTAAAATAGCTTAACATGCTTAAAGCCCTGGTTCTGTTGCCCGCGTTTTTTTTAAGTGGGTTATCAGGCATAAAAAATAGTACTCTACTCATCTAAAATATTTAGTCGTTAAAGGCCTGCATGTCAATTAAACGCTTGTACAAGCCATTTTTAGTCATTAATTCGCTATGGCTTCCGGTTTCTACAACACTACCTTTATCAATCACTACGATTTTATCCGCGTGTTGTATTGTACTTAAACGGTGAGCAATTACAATTGAGGTGCGGTTTTTCATCAGGTTATTTAAGGCATCCTGAACTAATTTTTCAGATTCTGTATCTAAGGCTGAAGTAGCTTCGTCTAAAAGCATAATTGGAGGATTGGCTAAAACCGCTCTGGCAATACAAACCCGTTGTTTCTGGCCGCCTGAGAGTTTATTTCCTCTATCGCCAACAAAAGATTGATAACCATTTTCAGTATTTTCGATAAAATCGTGCGCATTTGCAATTTTCGCTGCGGTAACAACTTCTTCCATTGTGGCATCTGGTTTGGCAAACGCGATATTATTAAAAATGGTATCGTTAAATAGAAAAGACTCTTGATTAACAGTTCCCATTTGCGCCCTAATGCTTTCAACAGTAAGCTCCCTATAATCGTGGCCATCAATTTTAATCACCCCTGATTTCGGATCATGAAAACGGGGAAATAAATCCATCAATGTACTTTTTCCGCCTCCTGATGGACCAACCAAGGCTAGTGTTTTTCCTTTCTCAATATCAAAAGAGATGGATTTTAGAATTTGTTTATCCCCATAGTTGAATGATACATCCTGAAGACTGATGACATTGTTAAAGCCATCCAACACTTTGGCATCTGGTTGGTTAACGAGCGATGGCTTTGTGTCTATTAAGTCTAAAACACGTTCTCCGGCAGAGATTCCAGAATGGATTCCGCTAAACGAATCGGTTAAAGCTTTAATAGGTTGCATTACCTGAGAGAATGTTGCCAGGTAAACCACAAAATCTGCTGCTTCAAGATCTCCCTTTCCGCTTAAAATCAAGGTGCCACCATATAATAAGATAAATACGACAACCAAAACCCCGAGTGTTTGCGAAACTGGGGAAGCAAGCTGCTGCCTTCTTGCCATCTTTCTGTTCAAAAACGAATAAAACTTGTTTTCGTCATCGAATTTTTGCTTCATTCTTTCTGTAGAATTAAAGGCTTTGATAATCTTTATTCCACTGAGCGATTCATCTAAAAATCCAATCATTTTTGCAAAAGATTCATGCGATTGTGTTGCCTGCTGTTTTAATCTTTTTACTATTTTGCTGATAATAAAACCAGATATTGGGATAACCAGCAATGAAAACAACGTTAATTTTAATGAGATGGAGATTAAAACCCCTACGAAGAACATAAGCTGTAACGGTTCCTTAAAAACCACTTGTAGGGTATTGGTTACGGTAAACTGAACCACCTGCACGTCAGATGCTACCTTTGAAATGATATCGCCTTTGCGCTCATTATTAAAGTAGCCCACGTGTAAATTCATTACGTTATTAAAAACTGTTTTTCTTAAGTTTAATAAAGTATGCACGCGCAGATCTTCCATAAAACGCTGAGAAAAATAACGGAATAAATTAGATAAGAATACCGTTGCAATAATAACAACGCAGATAATTTGCAACGCATGTATTTTATCGTGTGCAATTATGGCATCCATGTAATCATTAAACCTGCCAAGAAAATTTAATGAGCCTGTAACTTTATCCGGTTTAATGTTCGTAACCGCTTTGCCAAGAAACAAAGCCTGCATCAGTGGGCCTAGTAATGTGAATAGAAAAGTATTAAAAACTATGGCGAATAATGTTGCAATAATATAAGGTATGGCAAACTTTTCGATGGGTTTGGCAAATGATAATAAACGAAAATATGTTTTCATTGAGTATTGTATATGTAACAAAACCCAGGAAGTACCTGGTCGGGAAAAAAATATAATAAAATCCGAGCAAATGTACGGTTTTTCATACATATGAATAAGATCGTGAAACCCAACGTAATTAAAATTACAATTCGTGGGTTTTAGAATGGATTGAGATGCAGTTTTACGGAGATGTATTGCGTTAACAGTTGGGCACTAATATTTGATTCTTATCATTGAATACAGGATTAGGAACTCTTATTAAAACTTACTTTTTGTTGTTTCCAAACATTCCTGATATAAATTCAGATACTGGTTGGCCGCAATTTCCCACGAAAATTTTTCTGCTTGTGCAATTGCTTCTTTAGCGCGATTATTTTGGGCGAAATCATTCATTCCTTTTTTAAATACTTCCTGCATGTGTTCAGGTTCAAAATTATCAAAGTAATAAGCCACGTTGCCGCCAACCTCTGGGAGTGAGGTGAATTTAGAGAGGAAAACAGGTTTCCCAAAGTGCATGGCTTCTATTACAGGAAGACCAAAACCTTCAGCAACAGAAGGGAATAAAAAAGCATCGCAATTTTTGTAGTACCAGGCTTTACCTTCATCACTAATTGGCCCGGTAATGTGTACCCTATTCAGACAGTTATATTTTTCTGCTTCCGCTAAAATTCGCTGTTTATGAGGTGTTTCCCTTCCAGAAATTACCAGTTCAAAATCGTTATCTTTTAATAATGCAGGTAATAAGTGAAAACCTTTTTGTACCGAAAGCAAACCAATGGTAAATAGAAATTTCTTTCTTGGTTTAAAAGCTGGCTGATGATTTTCATCTGAAACTAATTTATCGGCCCCGTTATAAATTACACTGATTTTATTTGCTGATTCAGGAAAATAGTGTTTCACATCATTTGCAACAAACTGCGATATGCATACAATTTTATCACACTGTGATATTAGCTTACCTAGTTTTTTTAGATATACCTGGATTCTGTGTGGCTTACTAAACTTTAAATGAACCTTATTCATGTCATGAATGGTCATTATTTTTTTTGCGTTTACTTTGCTAGGTCGTAATCTGCAGGTCTGATCAGAGAGATGAACAACTTCGAAATCATTTTTTTTCTTAAAAAATAACCGATCTAATCTCGAAAGATAAATGATATCAACCAAGCCGTTAAAAAGATATTTTGTCTGTTTGAAAAGATAAAATTTTAATTCAAATTTTCCTTTGTTTTCCTGGATTAATGCGTCGCCTAATCCTTTTCCAAACGAAAAATAGCCACAATTGGCATCTTTCATCGAATCAAAAGTTACTAAGACCTTAGGCTTTTCCATTAATTAAGTAGTGTATTTAGAAGAAAAAAAATTATGCAAATATAGACAGATTTAAATTGTAGACTACTTTACAATTTTATAATTCCGGTATTCGAACAAACGCATTCCTGTTAAATCTTCAATTTTTTGCAAAACCCTCCTGCGGAAATTCATTTTTGGAGTTTCCTTGGTTAAATCTTTTTCAAATTTCCAGTTTGCAGCAGCAATTCTTTCTTGCATTACTTTTGGATGGCTACCTTTAAAATGAATTAAACGATCGGCATTGTGCATATCATAAGTTTCCTGCATGGGATAATTCTCTTCAATCCATTCTTCTGTTTGATAAAACTGATTAAAGTTCCGCACTTTACCTTGTAATCCTTTTGGTGGTTTAACCCAGCCATAATGATAAATGTAAGCATCAATTAACTTAACTTTAAGTTTTCTGTCATTAATTCTGAAGCCTTGCGCGTCGCGGTAAGATCTTACCCCAGGTAAATTCTTTATAATCCGAACCTCTCTTCTATACCAGCGTCTGGATTCAGCCAGATAGTCATATGAAGCATAAAAATGTTTGTATTTTAAAAGTAAGGCTTCTACATTGCTGTTGTTCAGCTCTAGCTCCATTTCTTTTTTGATCAGGGGGAGATAATCTTCATGTATGGCTTCATCACCTTGAATGTAGATCATCCAGTCGGTATCTTCGTTTATTTCTGCTAAGGCCTTATTGGTTTCATCAGCAAAAACACGACCGCCTTCCCTTATGGTGTCATCCCAAACGGTATCGATGGTCCTGATTTTAGGATCGATGCTTTTAACCATTTCAGAAGTCTCGTCAGACGAGTTACCCAGTGCAACTACAAAATCATCACATAAAGGTAAGACTGAAAGTATGGCTTCTTTTGCTGGATAATCGTTTAAAATTGCATTTCTTAAAAAGGTAAAACCGGTAACTTTCATTATGGGGATGCTTTGTAGCTGATAATTTTTGTTTATTTGTACAAAGATAGTTTTATTGATGAATACGCATCTATCCATTTTAAGCGAAGTAAAAGCCGGGAATTACAGGGTTTTGGCAAGGACGTTAACCCTTGTCGAAAACAACATTACACCTGCCAGTTCGATTTTAAGAGATTTAGATAGTCGGGTTAATGTGCCGGTTTTAGGTATTACCGGACCTCCAGGTGCCGGTAAAAGTACCCTGGTAAATGCAATAACGGGTCATTTTGCTACGAAAGGAATGCGCATCGCAATATTGGCAATAGATCCTACCTCTCCATTTAATTTTGGCTCTTTGCTGGGTGATCGTATCCGTATGGCTGGCCAGTTTAACAATCCAAATGTTTTTATCCGTTCGTTAGCTACCCGGGGCGCCCTGGGTGGTATTTCGGCGAAAACCATCGAAATGGTCGATGTTTTAAAATCAGCCAATTTTGATCTGATTATTGTAGAAACTGTTGGTGTTGGGCAATCGGAAGTAGAAATTGCCGGATTAGCAGATAAAACCATCGTGGTGCTGGTTCCCGAATCGGGTGATGAGGTGCAGCATATCAAATCTGGTTTGATGGAGATTGCCGATTGCTTTGTGATAAACAAGGCGGATAGAGAAGGTGCGGATGTTTTTGCCAATAATTTAAAGAAAATTGTTCATCAGGGCACTAAGACTATTCCAATATTAAAAACAGTGGCCGATAAAAATGCAGGTATCGATGAATTATGTGCTTGGATAATCAAGCCACTTACTGCTGATCATAACCGAAGGGCTTTTCTGTTTGCAGAGAAAGCCTGGAGACTCATTCAACATGAAAAAATGAAGATTGTTGATAAAAAAAGGCTGCTAGAAAAAGTTCAGGCAGCCTTAAAGCAAGATGATTTTAATATTTATCGTTTTGCTGATGAATTTATCAGTAATGGTTAACCATTTAGTTTTTTGAAATTGCTAACTAAGCACTGCAAACTGGAGATTGTAAACTGACTAACTATTCATAATCTCCTCAATTTCCTCAGCTTCTAATGGGATATCGGCCATTAAATCTACATTTCCGCTTGCGGTGATAAGAATATTATTTTCCAAGCGGATACCCAGGCCTTCTTCCGGAATATATATTCCTGGTTCAACAGTTAAGATATTGCCTGCTGCAAATGGTGTGTATCTTCCGGCAAAGTCGTGTACATCAATTCCTAAATGGTGCGAGTTGCCATGCATAAAATATTTTTTATAAGCCGGCCACGCTGCCGTTTGGTTCTTCACATCTGTTGTAGAAATAAGTCCAAGATTAATCAGCTGCTCAGTCATAATTTCGCCAACTTGTTCATGGTAGGTGTTCCATATTGTTCCTTCGCCAATTAATTTAATCGACTCTTTCATTACGTGCAGTACTGCATTGTATACCTGTTTTTGTCTTTGGGTGAACCGACCATTAACAGGAATGGAGCGACTCATATCTGCATTGTAATTGGCATATTCGGCGCCAAAATCGAAAAGTATTACGTCGCCGTCTTTACATTCTTGATTATTATCGTTGTAATGAAGGATATTGGCGTTGTGACCGGAAGCAATAATAGGGGTGTAGGCATGGCCTGTTCCGCCTTGTCGGATAAATTCGTGGATAATCTCTGCTTCAATTTCATATTCTTTAACACCAGGCTTGGTAAATTTTAATACCCTGATAAAGGCATCGCGTGTTATTGCTGCAGCCTTTTTAGTTAGTTCAATTTCAATATCTGATTTAATGGCACGTAAATTTCGCATAATTGGTGCCGAACGTTCATAATGATGCAATGGATATTTCGCCCGCATTTTCTCAATGAAACGGATATCACGATAAGCAACTTCATGGGCATACCTATCATTTTCATTTGTATTTAAATAAATATGTTCAGCATAGTTTACAATGCTATGCAATATATTATCGAAATCTTCTAACCAATATACCGCTTGAATACCCGATGCAGCTTTAGCCTGCTCTTTAGTGTATTTGTATCCTTCCCAAACTTTAATATAATCGTTAGTCTGTCTTAAAAACAGGACTTCTCTGTACAAAGGATTAGGACAATCAGGATATAATAGCAATATTGTTTGTTCTTGATCAATTCCAGATAAATAAAATAAATCAGGGTTTTGCTTAAAAATGAAGTTCTGATCACCACTTCTAGGAAATTCATCACTTGAGTTGAATATGGCTAACGAGTTGTTTTTCAAGTTCTTAGAGAAGTTTCTCCTGTTTAAAATAAATAATGACTGTTCAATAGTAGGATATTTCATGAAAATGGTATTTTTATATGGGCAATGGCCAAATGTAATAAAATGATTAATTACTGTGAAGTTTGGAACGGAGTTTGTATAAAAGTTTGAAAATTTAAAATTTTGTTTAATTTTGGCATTACTAAAAAATTAATCAATTAAATTGTTTAACCCTTAAAAAAGAAAAAGATTATGAATTATTCTACTTTAAAGAAAAGTGTTGCACTTTCTTTAGTGGCATTAACAGGAGTTGCTTCTCTTGCTGTCGCTCAAGATGCACCTGCAACAACTTCTGCTACCAAGGTATTTGGTGGTAGAGGACAGTACAGAACTTGGTCTATCGGTGTACATGGTGGTGTTTTAATGCCAGTTGTTGCTATCGGTGGTACTAACGATTTTAACAAATGGGATGCTAACTTAGGTTACGGTTTAAACATCCGTAAACAATTAGGTCACTCATTCGGTTTAGAATTAAACGGAACTCGTGGTAAACTTTCAGGTACTAACGAAGGTATTTCTAACCCAGCTGTAAAAGACTTCGAAACTGAATTACAATATGCTGTAGATTTACGTGGTGTTGTAAACGTAGGTTCTATCGATTTCTTACGTCGTGAGAACTCAGTAGGTTTCTTTTTAACTGCTGGTGCTGGTTACATGGCTTATGCTCCAAAAATTACTTTAGCTAATGGTTCACAAATCGACTGGAAAGGTAAAGCTACTGGTCCTGCTGATGACAAACATGATGCTAAAGATTACGTAAAAGGTTTCTACATTCCAGTTGGTGCTGGTGTTAAATTCAAAGTTTCTGAGCGTGTTAACTTTAACTTAGGTTACACAATGAACTTTGTTGATGCTGATAACTTAGACGGAGTTTATGCAAAAGGTCAAACTAAAGATAAATTCTCTTACGGTTATGCTGGTTTAGAATTCTCTCTAGGTTCTTCTGCTAAACCAAGTTTAGAGTGGACTAACCCATTAGCTACTATGTACGATGAGTTAAAAGATCCAACTTTACGTCAAGAAGTTGAAGCATTGAAAAACCGTGTTTCTGCTGTTGAAAAATCTGTTGAAGATTTGAAAAAAGATACTGACGGTGACGGTGTTGCTGATCAATTCGATAAATGCCCAGGAACTCCTGCTGGTACTGCTGTTGATGGTTCAGGTTGTCCTCTTCCAAAACCAACAGTTGATTCTACTGCTACTAGCAATGTAACTGGTTTCGAAAAAATCGGTTTCGATTTCAACTCTTCAGTTTTAAAAACTGAGTCTTACCCTACTTTAGATAAATTATCTTCAGTGTTACGTGAAAACGGTGGTAAAGTAACTGTAAACGGTTACGCTTCAAGCGAAGGTACTGCTGCATATAACTTGAAATTATCTAAAGACAGAGCTAACTCTGTTAAAACTTACTTAGTAAACTCTGGCGTTAACGCTAGTCAAGTTGCTACTAAAGGTAATGGCGAAGCTAACCCAATTGCTTCTAACGATACTGAAGAAGGTCGTATCCAAAACCGTCGTGTTGAAACTGCTAGAAACTAGTATTTCAATATAAGATTTAAAAAAGTCCTGATGAAAGTCAGGACTTTTTTTGTGCCTTTTAATTTTCTGTGTTGAGCTTTTTAGCTAAGTTTGCGTTATGTACTTCTTTAGAAAAAAGGATCCGAACAGGCCAAATAATATCAATCTGAAAATTATGCATTTTATAAATGCATTGGCCATCTTAATTTTTCTTGCAGGTATCATCTACAAGCTAATCCAATGGCTTGCTAAATAACCCTAAATTGTATGAAACAAATTATCAAAACAACCAATGCTCCAGCTCCAATTGGACCATATAGCCAAGCTGTACAAGCCGGAAATTTTTTATTCGTATCAGGCCAAGTGGCCATTAACCCCGAAAATGGAGAATTAAATATTGGTAATATTGAAGAAGAGACGCACCAGGTAATGCGTAACCTTAAAGCAGTTTTGCTTGAAGCAGGTTTAACTTTCGATAACGTGGTAAAGTCTACCATCTTCTTAAGCGATATGGGTACCTTTGCTCAGGTAAACGAAGTTTATGGGCAGTATTTTACTGCTGATTTTCCTGCGCGTGAAACGGTTCAGGTTTCGGTATTGCCTAAAAATGTTAATGTAGAAATTTCTGTAATTGCCATTGTAGGCTAATTTTGGCAGATAGTAAAAGCAAATATTTTATAGCGGGCATTGTTCCTTACATTATCTGGGGAACAATGTCTATACCTTTGCGTAACATAAAAGGTTTTCCACCACACGAAATTTTATACTACAGGATATTTATTTCCATCATCGTAGTTTGGGCAACCATTTTTTTATTCAGAAAGGAAGCATTAAAAAATGATTTGAATTTCCTAAAATCATTAAGCGCCCATAAGAAAACCAGATTATTGCTGCTTACCGTAGTATCGTCATTTCTGATCACGGGAAACTGGTTCACCTATATTTATGCCGTAAATAGCGTAAGTTTAAGATCAGCCGCCTTTGCCTATATGGTATGCCCACTGTTAACCGCACTCTGTGGATTTATCATTTTAAAGGAACAGTTAACGAAGGCTAAAATTATTGCCCTGATCATTGCATTTATAAGCATTATCCTATTGGCAACAGGCTCTTTACACGAAGTAATGTGGGCCATTATCATCGCGTCTTTTTATGCCTTATATGTTGTTGTGCTAAAAGTAATTAAAGATGTAGATAAGTTTAATTTTTTGGGTGTTCAGTTAATTTTATCAGGATTAATGATGCTGCCATTTTATTTTGTTAATGCTGCACCTTTTCCTACCGAAACCTTCTTTTGGCTGCATATATTGTTGATTGCCATTGTATTTACCATTGTTCCACTCTTTTTAAATTCGTATGCACTGTTGGGCATGCCTTCGTCGGCCCTGGGTATTTTGATCTATCTCAACCCCATAGTTGCATTTACCGTTGCATTTTTCTACTTTAAAGAGAAAATAGATCTGCATCAATTTTTTGCCTATTTGCTTTTGCTGCTATCGATCGTTATTTTTAATGCGCAGTTGCTAAAGAGTGTTGTTTACAAGAAACAGTAAAATATTTTGTTTAATTCGGTATTAGATACACCTGTTGAGTTTTTAAAAGGCGTTGGGCCAAGCCGTGCCGATGTTTTGAAAAAGGATCTCGGGCTGTTCACTTATCAGGACATGCTCGCGCACTATCCCTTCAGGTATATCGACCGTACAAAATATTTCAAGATTAACCAGATTAATCCTGATTCGCAATATATCCAGATTATTGGGCGTGTGATCAGCAAAAAAGTAATTGGCGATAAAAGGGCAAAACGTATTGTTGCTGTTTTTAAAGATGAAACCGGAATCATGGAATTGGTCTGGTTCCAGAGTTTAAAATGGGTTGATGATAATATCACAGTTGGTACTGCTTACGTGGCCTTTGGGAAACCAACCATCTTTAACGGTACATTCAGTATCTCACATCCAGAAATGGAACTTTACCAGCGTAAACAGACGGGGCGAGGGAATTTAACCTTACAGCCAGTTTATAACTCAACAGAGAAGCTTAAAAAGTTTAATCTCGATTCAAAAGGCTTACAACGTTTAATCGCTGGCCTGTTGGATCAGATTATTCCCCAGGTTCCCGAAAATTTGCCGCAATACATTATTGATAAGTATCAGCTACCAGATAAAAGATTGGCCTTGCTGAATATTCATTTTCCTAAAAATCAAAAAGATTTAAGTGCAGCAGAAAGACGCCTTAAATTTGAAGAGTTATTCTTCATCCAATTACAGCTTTTGCACAATAAACATTTGCGCCAGTTAAAATTTAAAGGTGTAACTTTTGAAAAGGTTGGTGAAAAAGTGAACCGCTTTTATAATGAGTTTTTGCCTTTCGAATTAACTAATGCACAAAAGCGTGTGGTTAAAGAAATTAGGATAGATACACAACGTGGTGTGCAAATGAACCGGCTTGTTCAGGGCGATGTAGGAAGCGGCAAAACTGCGGTTGCACTGATGAGTATGCTGTTGGCAAATGATAACGGCTACCAGGCTTGTATGATGGCTCCAACGGAAATTTTGGCCCGCCAGCACTATGCCTCTATTACAGAACTTGTAACCAACGACCTCGTGCGTGTTGCTATCCTTACAGGAAATACCAAAAAGAAGGAGCGTACTGTTTTGCATGAGCAATTGGAGAATGGAGAAATCGATATTCTGATCGGAACACATGCCCTGATAGAAGATAAGGTTCAATTCAAGAATTTGGGGCTGGTTGTGATTGATGAACAGCATCGTTTTGGTGTAGAGCAACGCGCTAAGCTTTGGCGGAAAAATGTCATTCCCCCACATATCCTCGTGATGACCGCTACGCCAATTCCACGTACTTTGGCCATGACCTTATACGGCGATCTTGATGTTTCGATTATTGACGAATTACCTGCGGGCAGAAAACCGATAGAAACCAAACATCTTTTTGAAGGCCAACGCCTCAGGATGTTCGGTTTTATGAAGCAGGAAATTGCTAAAGGCAGGCAGGTTTATATTGTTTACCCTTTAATTAAGGAAAGCGAAAAATTAGATCTTTTGCACCTTGAAGCTGGAATTGAGCAGTTGAGCTATCAGTTTCCAAGGCCAGATTATCAAATGAGTATTGTGCACGGGCAAATGCCCAATGCCGATAAACAGTTCGAAATGCAGCAGTTTATTGATGGTAAAAGCCAGATTATGGTAGCCACTACCGTAATAGAGGTGGGCGTAAACGTGCCTAACGCTTCAGTAATGGTAATTGAAAATGCCGAACGGTTTGGGCTTTCACAACTCCACCAGTTACGTGGTAGGGTAGGCCGCGGTGCAGAACAGTCTTTCTGTATATTAATGAGTGGAAATAAACTGAGTAAAGAAGGTAAGATTCGTTTGGAAACAATGGTAAGGACCAACAACGGCTTCGAAATATCAGAAATAGATTTACAGTTACGTGGCCCTGGCGATATTACAGGGACTCAGCAAAGCGGCGTTTTAGATCTGAAGCTTGCCGACCTGGCCAAAGACCAGATTATTTTGTCGGAAGCACGTAACACCGTAATCGCACTTTTTGAAGACGATCCGCAGCTGGCAAAGCCAGAAAATGCAATCTTAAAAGCCTATTTGCAAAAATTAGAAAGAGGTATTTCTTTCGACAAGATAAGCTAATCTTGTATTGAGTTTGAATGCTTCTAATTATTAAGAATTTTCTTCTCTTCCTATTTTGCAATAATATTTAGTGCTGTATTATTAGTGCTACTTTGTGTAGTTTGAAATTATTTTTTTACTATTCAGCCCCTTATAAATATTATTTTACCCCCTTTTTTTTACCTCCTAATATTCCTATCTTGCGTGTAACCAAGTGTGAACTGTAGCGTCGGCAAGTCCAAAATTAGGTACATCGTACCTTGTAATTTTTAATCCCAAAAATGAATTTTGAACTAATTAAAGTCGATTTAATATGGTTAACAATGATTTATTGGCGTAATTAGAAGGGAGCCTTAATTTTTTTGATGTTAAGTGGTGTAAGCAATTATGTCGATAAGTCATATTTAATTGATTTGTGCAATGACAGTTCTATATTACTTATGAGTATTAAATTATAATACAATTATTATCTAACCAAAATAAATTGAAAACTATGAAAAAAAATCTATGGAAGACTTTTGCCAGAAGTAGCATGTTTCTTGTTTGCGGTGGTTGTCTCGTTTTTTCCCCGTTTACCAGCATGTCTGCCAAAGCATCATTGCATGAAAAAGAACCCTTTGATTTTTACAGACCTCCGCTTGAGGATATTATTGTGAAGGGACAGGTTACCGATGCTAAAGGACCGATTCCTGGAGTAAGTGTTAAATTAAAAGGAGGTGCTGCAACTACGGTAACAGATGCTTCCGGAAAGTTTAGCATAAAAGTACCCGAAGATGCTACTTTAGTATTTACTTACGTAGGTTATGTAGATCAAGAGATTCAGGTAAAAAACCAAAGCAATATAAATGTCCGTTTATTAGAAAATAATCAAAATTTATCAGAAGTAGTAGTAGTGGGGTATGGAACCCAAAAAAAGGCAGTTGTATCTGGTGCTGTAGCATCGGTTAAAGGTACAGAACTAGCCAAATCATCTTCGGTGAACTTAACCAATTCATTGGCTGGTCGTTTGCCTGGCGTTACAGCACTGCAAGGAAGCGGGGAGCCGGGATACGATGGCTCAACGATCCGGATTCGCGGTATAAATTCGCTTGGTAATAATAATGCCTTAATTGTAATCGATGGAATACCTAACCGGGCAGGTGGGATCGAAAGGTTAAATCCGAACGATATAGAAAGTGTATCGGTGCTAAAGGATGCATCTGCAGCTATTTATGGCTCGCAGGCTGCAAATGGAGTAATCCTCATCACTACTAAATTAGGGAAATCGGGGAAACCACAATTTTCTTACGATTTTAGTTATGGCCTACAACAGCCTACACGTATACCTAAAATGGCCAATTCTACTCAATATGCTGAGATTTTAAATGAACTGAATATTTTCGGCTCTGATCTTAATCCGAATGAATGGTCGGCAGCGTGGAATAGTTTCAAAACAACAGGTACTTATTTATCTACTGGCGGTAAAACGATTAATGCTGCTTACAAACCAGATGAAATCCGGAAATTTGGAGATGGCTCAGATCCTTTAAGGTATCCCAATACTGATTGGTTTAAAACTACTTTCCAAAATTGGTCTCCTCAGCAAAGACATAACGTTCAGATTAATGGAGGGAGTGAAAATGTTAAATATTTGCTTTCACTAGGCTATCTAAATCAGGATGGCTATTATAAAAATTCTGCCACAGGTTATCAGCAGTATGATATGCGTTTTAACCTGGAAGCAAAATTAAGTAAGTATATTACTACAACACTGGGTGTAAGCGCGAGAGAGGAAGATCGTAATTTCCCAACGGTTTCGGCAGGTGATATCTTTAGATTCTTAATGCGGGGAAGGCCAAATGAAATAGCCATATGGCCTAATGGATTGCCTGGTAGGGATATTGAATATGGCTATAATCCAGTAGTTTCTACTACAGATTTAACGGGAACTAATAAAGATGTTAGAGATTACTTTCAGACTACCGGTAAAGTAGAGATTAAAATTCCTGGAGTTGATGGATTAAAGGTAACCGGTACAGCTGCAATAGACAAATATTCTGGCAGGCAAAAAAACTGGCAATTGCCCTGGACACTTTACGATTGGGACAAGAAGACGTTTGCAGCCGATGGTGTAACGCCGGTGCTTGCAGGTACGGTACGCTCTCAATATACCGATCCAAGGCTTAGGGAAACCGCAGGCGGACAATTGGCCATAAACTTAACCGGAATGGTTAACTATGATAAAAAGATTAGTGATCACACTATTGGTTTAATGGCTGGTGTAACACGCGAAACAGTTAACAATGATGGTTTTACTGCATTTAGAAGATACTTTATATCATCATCTGTTCAAGAGTTACTTGCTGGTGATGAAAGGGAGCAATCATTAGGCAATAATCCTGGTGATCCGAACAATTTATTTAAAAGAGCACGGTTAAGCTATTTTGGCCGGGTGGGCTATAATTATAAAGAAAAATACCTTGCCGAATTTTTGTGGCGGGTAGATGGATCTTATATCTTTCCAAAAGATAGGCGTTTCGGTTTCTTCCCAGGGGTATCAGTAGGTTGGCGCTTATCTGAAGAGCCGTTTTTCAAAGACAATGTTAAATTCGTCAATAATTTGAAGCTAAGGGCCTCATGGGGGCAAATGGGAGCTGAAGCCTATTTTGGCGATGCTTTGCAGGAATATCAATACCTCAGTTTAATGAATTTTGGTACTTATACCTTTAATGATTTGGTAACCAAAACCTTAACTGAAGGTAAGGTGCCCAATTTTGATTTTGGATGGGAAGTAGCAAATAATGCCAATATTGGTTTAGACGCATCCTTTTTAAATAATAAATTGTCGTTAGAGTTCGATTACTTCTATAATAAGCGTACAAATATTCTGATTAGTAGAGGTAGCTCAGTGCCTGAGAGCTCGGGTATTACCGATCGTTTACCACCTGTAAATCTCGGAAAGGTAAACAACAAAGGTTTCGAATTTAAATTAAGTTATAACGACCAGGTTGGCGATTTAAATTTTGGGGTGAGTGTAAACGGTGGTTATGCCAAAAACAAGATCGTTTTTTGGGATGAAACCCCTGGTGCTCCGGAATGGCAGCGTTCTACTGGCAGGGTAACTAATTCATGGTTGGTTTACGATTACGATGGTGTTTTTAAAGATCAGGCAGAAGCTGATGCCAATAAACAAAAATATAGTGCATTAACGAGTAACCTCCGCGCAGGAGATATGAAATTTAAGGACAGGAATGATGATGGCAAAATTAATGCAGATGACAAGGTCCGTTTGGATAAAAATGGAACTCCAACTTTTACCGGCGGTGTAAATTTTAATGTTCAGTACAAAGGATTTGACTTATCAGTACTTATTCAGGGGGCAACCGGTGGAATGCAGATTGTTGGTTTAACGGAATCGGGAGATATTGGTAACTTCTTGGAATGGTCGTATCAAAACCGTTGGAGCATTGATAACCCAAGTTCGGTAAACCCGCGCTTATCAAACAGAGGAGCTACCTATTATACCGATAGCAATAATGCATTAAACAATACCTATTGGTTAAGGAGCAATAACTACATCAGACTCAAGAATGTAGAGCTAGGTTATACATTGCCAACCACACTGGTTGAAAAAGTTGGGTTAAATAGTGTAAGGGTGTATACGAATGGACTCAATTTGGCTACGCTTGATAAAATCAAGATATGGGACCCTGAATCTACCAATACAAGTGGACAATACTATCCACAAGCCAGGGTAATTAATATGGGCATTAAAGCCACTTTTTAACAATGTATAGCTGTTTATCAATTACAAAGAAGAATATGAAAACAATAATTCAAAATAGAAATTTATATCTATTGGTTCTTATTACCTTTTTTGCATTTGCGTGTAAGAAGGATTTTTTGGACGTAGAATCACCTGGCCAGGTGCCTGCGGAATCGGTATGGAAAGATCCTGCAACTGCGCAGGCATTTGTGAACGATATCTATAACGGATTGGGTAATGGCGGCTTTTCAGAAGAGATGTTAGCATCAGTTTCTGACGAAGCTTTGTTTACGCACCCTACCCGTGGTATCGATCTGGTTAATAGTGCCACCATCAACCCATCTACATTGGGCTGGGTGAATGATACCTGGGCTTATAAACAAATGTATAACCGCATCCGGGCCTGCAACATTACCATCGAGAAAATTACTGGTGGAGATAATGCATTAACCAGCCAAACGTTAAAAGATCAGCTGTTGGGTGAGGCATATTTTTTACGTGCTTATTTTTATCAGCAGTTATTACGCTTTTATGGAGGAGTGCCTATTATCACAAAAACTTATGTACTCAACGATAATTATAGTGTAAAGCGTAATACTTATGAAGAATGTGTAAACTTCATTATAAAAGATTGCGATGAGGCGAATAAACTGTTAACTGGTAAAACAATGGAAAAGGGGCGTACCACCGCTACCGCTGCTTTGGCACTTAAATCACGGGTATTGATTTATGCTGCAAGCGATTTGCATATCAGGACAAAACTCATCGCAAAATTCGCCGAAAAGAACACTATCATTCCTGCTCAAACATTAGACTTTTTAAGTTATGCAAGTGAAGATCGTGTCGGTCGTTATAAATTGGCTCAAACGGCTGCAAAGGCAGTAATGGATGCCACAAGAGGCTATATGCTGGATTTATCTGGGCCGGTATCGGCAACTGATGGAAGCAGAAATTATAAAAGTATAGCGATGGGTGGTGGCAGTAAAGCACCTAACATAGATGCCGCAGCAGCTTCAGAATTAATTTTTGCACGTTATTTCATAGTTCAGAATAATATTAAACATGCGCAGCAGAATGGCCCTAACGGTTACCATAACTGGGCGGGTAATACGCCGATAGGCTTATTGGTTGATGATTATGAGATGAAAGATGGTTCTAAATTTAGTTGGACAAACCCGACGCAAAAAGCTGCGCCGTATCAAAATCGTGATCCACGCTTTTACGCCACTATTTTATATGATGGTGCTGGTTGGAAACCCCGCGATAAAGCTTCAGGTAACGTTGACCCAGCCAGTCAAATCCAAACTGGAGTATATGATTTATTGGATGATAAAAGCAATAAGTTCGATTTCAAAGGTTTGGATACCAGAGCGAGTTCTATCGAAAACTGGAACGGTAGCTGGACAGGCTATTACTACCATAAATTCATCGATCCGGACCCAAGTATTGTAGATGCCTCAATGTCGCAGAATGTACCGTGGCCATTCTTCAGGTATACCGAAGCAGTGTTTAATTTCATTGAGGCCAGTATTGAACTTGGTGAATTAAGTAAAGCGACAGAGTGGTTAAATAAAATCCGTTTCAGGGCAGGTATGCCTGCTGTAACGGCAACAGACCAGGACGGCCTTAGAGAAGTGTACCGCCATGAGCGCCGCATAGAAATGGCTTACGAAGAACAACGTTATCATGATACCCGCAGGTGGTTAATCGCAAGTGAAACATTGGGAAGAAAAACCACTTATATTAAGGTTACCGGTAAATTTAAACCAGGTAAAACAATGTCTGCTCCTTATCATTACGATAATACCATTTACGATTATACCTATAGTCCGGTAGAGGAAAATTCGCAAGAAAACAGAAGTTGGGACAATAAACTTTATTTCAGGCCATTTAGCCGCGATGAAGTAAATAAAAACAACATGCTCGATCAAAACCCTGGTTACTAAGCTAACCAATCTAGATACCCGATGGATAATATTATTCATCGGGTTTTTTATGCACTAATATCTGAGCTGGCCGATCGGATATTTTTACTTTTAAATAGAAAAAGAAATAACCTTAAGCGTTTGTCCATTCCTCTATTTAATTTTCAAAGCTTAGTTTTGCATATAATTTTTTTTTTGTGGCAGATTCAGACGTCAATTCGGTTATTACAAAACCAGATCCTTACGCAGCATTGCGCTTTAGGGAGTTTCGCTCTTATTTAGGCATGCGTTTTTTCTTCACATTTGCCTATCAAATGCAGGCAGTAGTGCTTGGAATTTATATTTATCATGTAACAAAAGATCCATTGGCCTTAGGGTTTGTAGGCCTGTGTGAAGCTATTCCTGCAATAGGGATTGCATTATACGGAGGTTATGTTGCAGATAAGAGCGAAAAGAGGGGTTTATTGCTCAAAGTATTTGGAGGCGTATTTCTTTGTACCCTCATTATGCTGCTGGTAACATTACCGCAGTTTAACCTTGGGCAGTTCGATATTATTTTTACCCTGTTTAATTTTAAGGTTAATCTAATTGCCTTAATTATGTATGTACTCGTATTTGGGATGGGGATATCAAGAGGGTTTTTCGGTCCGGCTACATTCTCTTTAATGGCTCAGATTTTACCAAAAAACCTTTATCCAAATGCAAGTACCTGGAGCAGTTCGAGCTGGCAGATGGCTTCTATTTTAGGGCCGGCAATTGGAGGAATAACTTATGGTTTCTTTGGTATTACCATAACTTATATCGTAATTATTTCTTTTGTATTTATAGCCCTTATCTGTATTTTCTTTTTAAAAGTGCATCCTCCGCAGTTTGTGCCCAAAGAAAATATTAAAGAGAGTTTGCTTAAAGGAATAAATTTTGTGTTTAAAACCAAAATGATGGTTTGGGCAATGAGTTTGGATCTGTTTTCGGTTTTTTTTGGTGGTGCGGTAGCCATATTGCCCGTATTTGCAAATGATATATTAAAAGTTGGACCCGAGGGTTTAGGCTTTATGCGGGCCGCTGTTTCTGCAGGATCTGTTTTTACCATGCTTGCTATGACGCGTTTTTCGCCGATGAACAAACCATGGCGGAATTTATTGATCGCCGTAACCGGTTTTGGCTTAAGCATCATCTGCTGGAGTTTATCTAAAAATTTCTACTTAACGCTCTTCTTTCTCTTTTTAGAAGGCTCTTTTGATAGCGTAAGTGTAATCATCAGATCAACTATAATGCAATTGTTAACACCCGACGAAATGCGCGGACGTGTATCGGCAGTAAACAGCATGTTTATTGGGTCGTCAAACGAAATCGGAGCTTTCGAATCGGGCCTTACCGCAAAGTTAATGCGTACTATCCCATCGGTAGTTTTTGGTGGAACGATGACATTGGCAATTGCTGGCATTACATGGTTAAAAACGAAATCTTTAACCAAGTTGAGTTTGCAGGATATTAATGAACAAACCAGTAAGGTTGCTTAGTTACTAAAAGAGTTGTCAACTTTAATAGCCAGTTTGCAGGAAAGTTGACAGCTCTGGAATTCAATGATAATTAAGTACTATTGGGCCTTTACGTCTTTGTGGTGAAATACAAAAAATGGTTTGTGAGGACACGAACCATGGCGGTAAGGAAAAATATTTTATTGCAAATAATTTGGGCATGCCCCTAATCCCGATGAATCGGGAAAGGGTCGGGCTATCCTTTACAATCTTTTTTGAAGAAAAATCAAAAAAGGATTTCCACTGCTATCCCTCATGCAAAACCCATAGCAGTTGAAAAATGTCAGTTTATACGTTTGCCCTAACCATCTAAACCCGATGGCACGGATGCCGATAGAGGGCATTTGTTATTTTTTATCAATAGCTATCGGCAGGAGGAACAGCGGGACGGAACCAAACCGAAGAAAACTGAAATTGCTTTCCAAAAAATAGACTTATTCTACTAGCAGTATTTGCTTTTGAATAAAAAATGGTTCGTGAGGACACGAACCATGGCTGCACTATATTGCATGAATTAGTTAATGAGCCAATGGCTACGAAACATTAAAATTTCTTATTCTTACCCCAGATTAGATAAATAATGGAACCTAAAAAGGGGGCAAGCAGGATAATGATAAACCAAAGTACCTTTACCGAGAAACCGATGTTGTTGTTTCTCGATATATGATACAATGCCGCTAATATTAATGCCAGCCATAATATGGCTGCTATAATAATGATAATCGCGATCTGATTGCTTTCTACTTGTGCCAGTAACATAATTAAAAATATTGTTCCTTAAGCTTCAACAACTCTTTCGCCAATTTGTTGGCGCCACATGGCTTGATATAAACCATTTTGTGCAATTAGTTCTTCATGTCTTCCCTGCTCAATAATATGACCTTTCTCTAAAACATAAATTTTATCAGCATGTTTTATCGTTGATAAACGGTGCGCAATCAAAATGGTAATGTGATCAGTTAAATTCGAAACCGAACGGATTGTTTTGGTAATCTCTTCTTCTGTAATCGAATCCAGCGAAGAAGTGGCCTCATCAAAAACCAAAATATCTGGCTGACGGAGCAGTGCTCTTGCAATAGATAACCGTTGTTTTTCTCCTCCCGAGACTTTAACACCACCCTCGCCAATTAACGAATCTAAACCTTTATCGGCACGGGCCAGCAAAGTTTGACAGGCAGCCTGGTTTAAAACTTTATAACATTCTTCATCCGTAGCATTCGGGTTAACAAACAAAAGGTTTTCTCTTATTGTACCCGAGAACAATTGCGTGTCTTGCGTTACGAAACCGATTTTCTCGCGTAAGGCATCAAGATCGATATCGTTACTTGGAATACCATTGTATAAAATCTCACCATCTTTTGCCGGATATAAACCCACCAATAGTTTTACCAGTGTGCTTTTTCCAGAACCCGATGGGCCAACAAATGCAATGGTTTGCCCGTGATGGGTTTTAAACGAGATATTATCTAAAGCATTTCTATTGGCTGTTAGGTGTTTGAAACCCACATTGTTAAAGGTTAAATCCTTGATTTTTGCTATAGAAGTTGGATTCTCAGGTTTTTTATCAATCGGTGTGCTTAAAATCTTTTTAAAGTTACCTAACGAAACTTCTGCTTCACGCCAGGTTAAAATCACATTGCCCAGCTCTTGTAGCGGTCCGAAAAGGAAGAACGAGTAAAAAAGGAATGAGAAATACTGTCCGGCAGAAATTGTATTGTCGAAAATAAGGAGCAGTAAAACCAGTACCATTGTACTGCGTACCAGGTTAACGGTAGTGCCCTGAACAAAGCTCATACTGCGTACATATTTCACTTTTTTAAGTTCTAAGCCCAAAATTTTGTATGTGGTTTTATTCAACCGGTCTATTTCCTGATCGGCCAAACCTAAACTCTTAACCAGTTCGATGTTTCTTAGCGATTCGGTAGTAGAACCTGCCAAAGCTGTGGTTTCGCCAACGATAGAGCGTTGGATGGTTTTAATTTTGCGACTTAAAAACCAGCTTACGAAACTGATGATCGGAATAGCCGAAAAATAAACCAGGGTAACTTTGTAGCTTACCGAAACCGAATACACGATAACGAAAATCATTCCGATTAAACTTACAAAAAGGATACTGATAAAGGCGGTGATAAACTTCTCCGAATCCAAACGTACTTTTTGTAAAATACCCAATGTTTCTCCGCTACGTTGATCTTCGAAAACCTGATAAGGCAGTTTTAGAGAATGTTGTAAACCATCGGCATACATTTTTGCGCCAACTTTTTGAACAATTACACTGGTGAAATAATCCTGAAAGTTTTTAGCGATACGCGAAACCATAGCTGCACCAATAGCCAGTCCAATTAAACCAAGAGAGCCCCAAAGGTATTGGTTATAGGTTAATGAATCTTTTTTATTGATAAAGCGATCTAAAATACGCCCAGTGATATATGGATCTAAAAGTGAAAAACCAATATTTATGCCTGCTAGCAATAACGCTAAGGCCACAATCCACTTGTGGTTTTTCAGGTAGTTAAGTAATAATCCCATTAAGTTTTGCTGTTTGTTAATGCAAACATAAAAAAAGGGAACGGATAAAAATCCATTCCCCTTTTTTATGACTTTAAGCTAAGAAACTTAGCTAAACGGTTGTTAAAATCCGTAACGTAAGCCAATTTGTATCTGCCAAGGGTTACCTGATGGCGTAACAATGCCGGTGTTATTTACACGGTAAGTATAAGCTTTGTTTGTAGCATCGAATGCGCTAACAGCATATAAAGCCTGGTTGCCCAAAGTTTCATTTACACCCCATTTTTTGTTAAGTAGATTTGCAAAATTAAACACATCTCCAGAGAATTCAATACTATGCTTCTTATTTAATTGTAGTTGATAGCTTAATTTTAAATCAACAATACCAAAAAAGTCATTCACGCCGCCATTTCGCTCTGCTATCTGACCAGAATATTTATTAATATAATCTTTTAAACTTTGGCTTGCATCTGGATTATCTAATAATGTTTGTAAGCCTGTTCGAATATTTGCAGGAATATTTTGATTGTTTCTATCGAATACAAAGGCCAAATCATTTGTAGCCACAAAATCTCCATTAATATTTCCACCAGCCAATAAGCTATATCGTGTACCACCAATACCAGAGTAACGTACGCCTAATCTAAAGCCATAAAAACTTGGCGACGTTCCATAAATAACAACCTTATTACGGAATTGATTGTCTGAATAAGACATTTTGCTCAAATCTCTTGGATCATCTTTAACAGGTAGAGATAAAGTAGCAGAGTTTGCCACGTTGCCATTATATGATGTATTATCCTTTGCGTCGTTATAAGTATAACTTGCAGAGATTTCTCCATCTTTAAAATAATTCCAGGTCGCATCTAAAACTACAGCGAATTGATTTACCTTACCTTTACTATTTAATTCTAACACACGGCCAAACTGATTAGTTAAACGACCGCCTTTCCAATCGGCAACACCATTACTTGCTGTGATACTCGAAGTTGGTACAAATACACCACGGTTACCTTCATTAGATAGGGTAAAGAATGGATTTGCCGCCATATTTCTGTCAACATACATGTAGTTGTTACGTCCTAGTGTTGCATAACCCGTAATCCCAACCTTAATTTTATCGGTAATTAATTTACTGTATGATAAGTTGGCTTTATAAACCACTGGGATTTTTGCATCTTCTGCATAAGTATTGATAGTTGGTACCTGTAAAGTACTTAATGAAGGTGTAGCAACAGTACCATTTCTATAACCTATAAAGTTTGGTGTTGGTACATCTGCGCCAAAAACATCAACTGTTGCTAAATGTTTACCATCAAAGGTTAAGTTATTAATGGTTACATAGTTGTTAACGTCCGAGCCGAAAATACCTGCTCCGAAACGAACAAAGTCTGTTCGGTTTTCATTAATATCCCAGTTAAATTGAATTCTTGGCTGAACTAAAAATTGTTTTAACTCATGGTCTGTTCTCACACCAATAGCATCGAATAATTGCTGATTAAGTGGCGATTTTGGATAAGTGCTGTAATCAATACGTAAACCACCTATAAAATCTAAACCTTTTGCTAATTTAGTCTGCATTTGGCCGTAAATAGCTGCGTTCCAAATGCCGGCTTTAACAGTTGGGTCTGCAACCAAAGGTACTTCACGATAAAATCTGTTTGGAGCAAGGTTATTAAAGTTTGTGATTGCTGGAACTTCGATCTTTTTTGTAGGGTCATTTGGAAAAGCCGGATCTTGAATCTGAGAAGTTGAGTACTCGAAACGGCCATTCACTTCACTACCATAAAGAGATTTTGCATTAGTATACATCACATCAACACCAAATGTGTATTTAACTTTATCCGTATTGTAATAAAAATTATCTACCAATTGAAAAACATTATTGGTAAAACCTTCTTGTCCGAAACGGTGGCCACCAATTTGTATCGCAGTAGAAATTCCCTTGGTACCATCAGCAAGGTCAGATTTTATATTTCCTACAATTGCTCTTGGAATGGCACCTGTTAGTTCGTCATTCTGCGTACTTGCCTGGAAAGTATATAAATGTTGTATTTTTAATTCGTTAGTGATTTTGCTGCTTATGGTTGAACGTAAAGTTGCCAATAAATTATTGTCAACATTTTTATCGTTACCGTAACTTTCGTAGAAATTTATCGCAGTGTTATCTGCTAAACCTAACGGATTTCTATCGTTTGTATAATTATCACGAATGGTTAATAAATTTCTATCATTAATTTGCCAATCTAAGCGGGCAAATGCAGCATCCGAACCACGCTTTTTGTCGAAAGACCCATACTGAGGTGTATTTGCTACGCCATATTTAGTGCGGGCAACATCCAAAAATTGTGCTAAAGTGTTATTAGTAATTCTGAAACGCGCTTCATCAGCGGGGCCATTAACGTCGGCAATAATTAACGGGCGGGCATCTTTCTGGTGGTCTAAACCAACGAAATAATGTAATTTATCTTTAATAATCGGGCCACCTAAAGTAAAACCATATTGATAAGTAGAGAAATCATTGTCACGCTTTACACCTCTAATATCGTAACGGCTGGCTAACCAATCTGCGCGGCCATAACCAAAGGCGCTTCCACTTACTGTGTTTGTACCAGATTTAGTTACAGCAGTTACTGTACCGCCTCCGGCTCTGCCTAAAGTAACATCGTATTGATTGGTTACTACCTTAAACTCGCGAACAGCCTCAATAGAAATTGAATATGGCGCACCACTACGACTCGTAGTACTACCAGCTGATGTTGGGTTTTTAGCATTCATTCCATCAATGGTATAATTTGTAGAAGAACCTAACTGCCCCGAAATATTTCCACCACGGCTTAAAGGAGATAAATCCATTAAGTTAGAAAAATTACGCCCGTTTACAGGTAGTTGGTTCATTGTTTTAGCCGAAATTTCTGTAGAAGCGCCAAAGTTTTGAACTTTGTTCCTCAAACCCGAAGCCACAACCTGTACCGCGTCTAAATCCTGCGAAGCTTCCTGCATGGCAACGTTTACCCTAACTACATCGCCAAGGTTTAACATATAACCATTTCTGGTCTGCTCGCCGAAGCCTACATAAAGAGCTTTGACCGAATAAGGACCACCCAATGGAAGCTCTTTAAAAGTGTACTCGCCCTGTGCATTTGTTGATGTTTTTGTGGTAAAACCAGTAGAATTGTTTCTGATCTGCACTGAAACTCCAGGAATAGGTTTTTTTTGTTGATCGGTAATTACACCTGAAATTGATGCCTGGGTTGTTTGTGCAAGTACCCGGTTTGGGGCAATACAAAACAGCAGCAACACTGCAATAAGTAAATTTTTCATCATCATTTGTTTTTTTAGCGGTGATGAAGCTTGCCAGAGCAGGTTATTTTGCTGCCAGGCAGGTTTCATCATGAATAGTTCTGATTTTTTATGATGACAAAGATGTTAATGTGCTGTTAACTCAATTCTGATTTAATATTAATAATAAGTTTAGTCCTTGATAGTTTTTAATCCTGATGTTAAAATAAAAAACGGCCGATAAATCAATATCGGCCGTTTGTGTTAAACTGGTGTTAACTTATTTCTTCTCAGTGATATATTTATCGCTGAATTTCTTATCCAATTGTTTGTGCAAATTATCAAGATTAATATCCCTGCCCTGAATAAACGCCTGCTCCACTTTGTTGGTGCGCATATCCAAAGCATCACCAGCAGAAATAAAGAAAGTAGCATCTTTACCTGTTTCGATACTGCCCGTTGTTTTATCAACGCCCATTGCTTTAGCGGCGTTTAAGGTAATGGTTGATAATGCTTTTTCTTTATCTAAACCCCAGGCGGTAACTGTGCCGGCCATAAAAGGCAGGTTGCGCTGTTGCCAGTAGCCGTCAATACTCAATACCACATTTAAGCCTGCATTAGCCAATATTGCAGCATTTTTGTAAGGCATATTTACATCGTCGTCATTGTTGTTTGGTAAAGCATGAGGCTGTTTCACCACCAGGGTAATGTTGTTGTCTTTCAGGAAATCGATGATCAGGTAAGCTTCATCTGCCCCTGTGATTACTGGTGTAATTCCGAATTTTTTGGCGAAATTAACAGCTGCAACAATATCCTTTTGACTTTCGGCTGCGATAAATAATTTTTCGTTGCCAGCGAATACTTTCTTCATCGCTTCGAAACGGGTATTAATTACTTCTGGTTTGCCCATTTCAGAATAAGCTTTTGCCTCAGCAAAGAATGAAGTTAACTGTGCAATGGCTGCTTGTGTGCGTTCTGCTAAACTTTCTGGCGATTGTTGTGGCCTGCCGAAACCACCAAAACCGCCTCTAAAACGTGGCGTAACAGGCCAGGTCATGTGTATGGCATCGTCTGTTTTAAGGGCTGCATCTTCCCAGTTCCAGGCATCGAGCTGAACAACTGATGAACTGCCCGAAACCGTGCCACCCTGTGGTGTAGGTTGTGCCATTAATACGCCATTGCTGCGTAATGTAGCCGGAACTTTCGAGTCGGTGTTGTAAGCAACGATGGAGCGAATGTGCGAATTAAAATCGCCAATTTCCTGAAAATCTAAGGTTGCTTTTACGGCTTCAATCTCTGTTAAACCAAGATTGGTAGTTGCAGCAATAAAGCCGGGATAAATGTGTTTACCTGTAGCCACAATGCGCATTACATCATCCTGTGGTACCTGTCCGTTAGCGGTAACCGAAATAATTTTGCCATTGCCAAAAAGGATGGTTCCGTTTTCGATCACTGTTCCATTGCCAACATGTACGGTTGCACCTGTTATGGCGATGGTTTTGCTTTGTTTTTTAGCTGGCGATAGGTTTGCCTGCGCAAAACACATCAGGCTCGAAGCCGAAAAAGCCAGACTGAATAAATATGTTTTCATGTTAGTGTGCATGTTCTTTCTCGGTTAATTCTGCTGAATAATTTTCTAAAGTTTCGCAATTGTACAAGCGTGGTGCATCACCCAATGGGCGTTGTGTACGGCTACCTTTGCTTTTGCTCTCTAACATCTTCTGGATCAAGCGTGCTTTTTCTGTCTGTTGAGTTTTGATTACCTGAACATCTTTCTCGATATCCCAATAAGCAATACCATCTACAAAAGTTTTCTCCGCTCTGGCGTAGATGGAAAGCGGATTGGCGGTCCAGATCACCACATCGGCATCTTTACCTGCTTTTAAACTGCCCACTTTATCGTCGATATGCAGCATCTTTGCCGGGTTTAAGGTTACAAACTTAAAGGCGTCTTCTTCAGGAACATTACCGTATAAAACTGATTTTCCTGCTTCCTGGTTTAAGTGACGGGCCATTTCGGCATCATCGGAGTTGAAAGCTGTAGTTACGCCAACATTGTGCATAATTTTTCCGTTATAAGGGATGGCTTCGGCCACTTCATTTTTATAAGCCCACCAATCGGAGAAGGTAGAACCTGCAATACCATGTGCTTTCATTTTATCGGCCACTTTATAGCCTTCTAAAATGTGCGTAAAGGTATTGATCTTGAATCCTAAGCTATCAGCCACATGAATTAACATATTGATCTCGCTCTGTACATAAGAGTGGCAGGTAATGAACCGTTTGTTGTTCAAAATCTCAACAATAGCATCTAATTCTAAATCTTTACGTACGCTGTTACCTTTTACTGATAGGGCTTTTTCATATTCTTTTGCACGGGTAAATTCATCCACAAAAGTTTGCTCAACACCCATACGTGTAACCGGGAAACGGGCACCTGTACCGAAATTACTTTGTTTCACGTTTTCGCCCAAAGCAAATTTAATGAAGCCATCAGCACCTGCAAATTTCAGTTCCTCTGGCGATTTGCCCCAGCGTAATTTGATCAATTGCGATTGACCACCGATCGGATTGGCAGACCCATGCAGGATTTGTGAGGTGGTTACACCACCGGCCAGCTGACGGTAAATGTTTACGTCTTCGGAGTTGAGGATGTCGGCAACGCGTACTTCAGCAGAAACCGACTGTGCACCTTCATTAATACCGCCTGCACCTGCAATGTGCGAGTGCTCATCAATAATGCCAGCGGTTACGTGTTTACCTGTAGCATCGATTACTTTTGCGCCGCTTGCTGAAAGGTTTTTGCCAACCGCTTTAATTTTTCCGTTTTCTAAAAGTACATCTGCATTTTGGAGGATTCCGTCTTTTTCATTTGTCCAAACGGTACCGTTTTTAATTAAAACTGTTTCTTGTTTGGGCAGTTCAGTGTTTCCGAAGGCAGAGAAGGGATAAATTACCGGACCCATGGCCAAAGTGCTTTTTGGCTCTTCTTTTTTAGGTGTTTCATTTGCAGCTTCTTTATAAGTTGCTGTAAACTTTCCTATAGTACCATCAGCCAGAGCAGATTCGCCTTTGATGGTAACCGGATTTGCCGAAGTAATGTAACCGCTTAAACGCACATCACCCTTAGGGTTTTTCTTTAAGTTGAAGTTGATGCTTATCCAATCGCCATTTCTGGCAAAGGTTGCTGTGGTTTTAACACTATCTACACCGGTTCTTTCAATAGCAGCAGTCGATCCGCCACCTGTACCCGTAATTTTTAGGGTTAAAGCGCCAATACCATCAACGTTTAAATTATAAGTGCCGCGTACATCGCTCACATCCATTTTATTTACGATGAAACGTTTACCCTGTACCCAGTTTTCGAAGATGATATTTCCGTTTTTGAACAGGTTATCGGATGAGATTAAAAAGTTGGCTACTTTTCCTTTTTCCAGGGAACCCACTTTATCACTGATGCCCAAAAGTGAAGCAGGGATTTCGGTAACCGATTGTAGGGCCTGTTTTTCAGTTAAGCCATTTTCTATAGCCGTGCGGATATTTGCCCAAAAATCGCGACTGTTCTCCAAGCCGAAGGCGGTTAAAGCAAATTTAATTCCTGCTTTTTCCAAGCTGGCCGGATTGGTTGGTGCCAGTTCCCAACCTTTCATCTGTGATAAAGTTACATTTCTGGCCTCAGCCGGATCCTCAACATCATAAGCTTTAGGGAAAGTTACTGGAATAATTAAACTGGCTCCGGTAGCTTTAACCTCGTTTATGCGTTGGTATTCATCACCTGTAGATTTAATGATGTATTTCTTGCCAAATTCTTTTCCGATTTTATCAGCACGCAGGATGTTCTGCCATCCATCAACTTCAAAAATCTGCGGCATGGTTTGCTGCTTGCCAAATTCATCCAAAGAAATGTTGTACTCATCTTTTTGTTTGCCATACCATTGTGCGTCATAATAGGTTTGGCGCAATAAAGCAATCGAACCCATTAACGAAGTCGGGTAATCGTTTGACGATGTTCCCTTGTTAAACGAATAGTTTGCTGCGGTTTGATCTTTTAAAAATACGCTGTTATCGGCGCCCTCGTTTAACGTTACAGCAGCAGAAACGCCACGGGCAATACCATCACGGTTAATTACATTTACACTACCAAAGCCCACCTTACGTAATTCATCTGCTTTTTTGCTGTCGGTAGAAAAAACGCTTTTTACATAAGTTTCTGGTCTGATTGATTCGTTCCAGCCATAAGCTCCCTTTTTGGTAGATACGAAAATAGATTGGCGCTGACCGCCGAAACCACGCTGTTGTGCAGGTGCTTCGCTAAGGCCATAACTGGTAAAGGCATCAATTAGGGAAGGGTAAACAAATTTTCCTTTAAGGTCGATTATCACATAGCCTTTAGGTACTGCTAAACCAGCACCAACACCCTGTATGGTTTGTCCTTTAATTAAAAGTGTGGCATTTGTTAGGGTTTGGTTGGCATTAACTACTATTGTTGCATTGGTAAAGGCAAACATTCCAGGTCTGGTATCGAAAGAACCGTTAACAGGAAAGGAGGTTTGCTGTGCAAACAGAAATGTAGTAGAAAATACCAGCCCAATGGCGAGTAAAATTTTCTTCATAATAAGTTTAGTGTTTAATTTGTTTAAAACTAATATAAATAAGCGTTCAATCTGTTGAATATCCTATTTTTTACAATTAATGTCTATTTTTGACTAAACATATTTGATAAAAATGTACAACATCTTAAAATCTGCGCACTCCGGATGGCGCTACATCGTATTAATTCTATTGGTTATTGCTGTAATCAATGCTTTGTCGGGCTGGCTTGGTAATAAAACTTACACAGAAGGCAACCGCAAGCTGAATGTATTTACATTAATCAGTGCACACATTCAATTCCTGATGGGTTTGGTGCTTTTTTTCTTAAGTCCATTAACAAAATTGCCAATGAGCGATGCCATTGGCCGGTACTTTAAGGCAGAACATACTTCAATGATGCTTATTGCCATTATTCTGATTACCATTGGTAATGCAAAATCGAAAAAGGTAACAGAAGCTGTAGCAAAACACCGCACCATTGCTGTATTCTTTGGATTGGCATTGATCCTGATTATTGTTGCCATTCTGCTTATGGTTAAAGCTGTGCCAGGAAGATCGTTTTTTGGGGTTTCATAGCCAATTGCAAAGTAGAGGGCTGGGCGTTTGGCGCATAGCGAAAGGCATAAGACTAATTAGAGATTATGTCATGATCCAATCGACTCCTGCCTTCCTGCTAAATTTATTTTCATAATTATTTCCATTTTTGGAAATTCTTTATATTTTTGTTGCTCATGATCAACAATATACATACATGGCTTTGGCAAAGTAATTCGAACGAATTGCGCTGGCTGCGTATGAACAAAATATAGTTTATCAACCTAAACCTTATTAAAGAACCATTAAAGCCCGGCGTAGAACCACACGCCGGGCTTTTTATTGTTAAAAAATACGAAATGCAAACCTTAAGCCCTATAGCTTATACCATTTACCTTTATCATGTATAAAATTAATACCACTTACAAAAAAATGCTTGCCGATACCACAACGCCAGTGAGCATTTATTTACGCTTACGTGATGTGTATCCCAACAGTATCCTGTTAGAAAGTTCTGATTACCACAGTAGAGAAAACTCGATGAGTTTCGTTTGTGCAGATCCGGTAGCGGGAATTATTTTAAAAGGATCGCGATTGGAGACTTATTTCCCTGATGGCGCTGTAGAGATTACCGAAAGTAAAAATCTGATTGAAGAAATTACCGATTTTAAAGATAAATTCAGAGAAACGGAATTACCAGAAATCAAATTTATTTCGAGCGGTCTGTTTGGCTATTTTACCTGGAATGCCGTACAACATTTTGAAGATATAAAGTTTAGCTCCGAAACGCCAGAGGGTGAAGAAATTCCGGAAATGCAGTATCACCTGTACCGTTATATCATCGCCATCGATCACTTTAAAAATGAAATAACCCTTTTCAAAAATACTTTCGAAGGAGAAGAAGAGGGTGGGCTTGAAAAAATGGAGTACCTGATCCAAAATAAAAATTACCCTGAATATAAGTTTCAACTTCGCGGTGAGGAAAGTTCAAACCTAACCGATCAGGGATTTATGGATCTGGTAGAAAAACTACAAAAGCATATTTACCGCGGCGATGTTTTTCAGATTGTGCCTTCAAGGGCCTTTAAGCAAGCGTTTTCTGGTGATGAATTTAATGTATACCGTTGCCTGCGTTCCATAAACCCATCACCTTACCTGTTTTATTTTGATTACGGGAATTTTAAATTGTTCGGTTCTTCGCCAGAGGCACAGATTACCATCAAAAACAATTCGGCCAATATTTTCCCAATTGCCGGAACTTTTAAACGCAGCGGAAACGACATCGAGGATGCTGAACAAGCCCGTAAATTAGAACAAGACCCAAAAGAAAGTGCAGAACATGTAATGCTGGTTGATTTGGCCAGAAACGATCTAAGCAGGCACTGTAACCGTGTTGAGGTAAAATCTTTTAAAGAAGTACAATACTATTCACACCTGATCCACCTGGTAAGTAAAGTGAGCGGTCATTTGCAGGAAAACGTAAGTGCTTTTAAAGTAGTTGCCGATACCTATCCGGCAGGTACCTTAAGTGGTGCGCCAAAATATAAAGCCATGCAGTTAATTGACGAAAACGAAAAGCTGGGCAGGAATTTTTATGCTGGTGCAATTGGTTTTATGGGCTTCAATGAAGATTTTAACCATGCCATCATGATCAGGACGTTTATGAGCAAGAATAACGAACTGCATTACCGTGCAGGTGCGGGTATTGTGGCCGATTCTGTCCCTGAAACTGAAATGCAGGAGGTGAACAATAAAATTGCAGCTTTGCGTAAAGCGGTGCAAATGGCAGAGGGAATATAGTTGGGAGTGAAGAGTTTTTAGCTTGGAGTAAAATCCGTTAACAGGAAATAAAATGGAAAATATAGATAAAAAAACCGTCTTAGTAATTGATAACTATGATAGTTTTACCTACAATCTTGTGCATTTAATTAACGAAGTTGGTTATGAAGCAGAAGTTTGGAGAAATGATAAATTCGATCTGGCTGATGTAGATAAGTACGATAAAATATTACTTTCACCTGGGCCGGGCATTCCGGAAGAGGCAGGCTTGTTGTTGGATGTAATTAAAACTTATGCGCCAACGAAGAGCATCTTTGGCGTATGTTTGGGCCAGCAAGCCATAGCCGAAGTTTTTGGCGGCACTTTATTAAACCTGGGCAGACCAATGCATGGAATTGCTACACCGGTAACTGTTGTAGATGGTGATGAGCCTTTGTTCTGGGAATGCCCGCAAACCATAAATGTTGGCCGTTACCACAGCTGGGTAGTGAGTAAAGAGAACTTCCCCTTGTGTTTAAAAATTACAGCAAGAGATCATAAGAATGAGATCATGGCGTTAAGACATGAGACTTTAGATGTTCGTGGCGTACAGTTTCACCCGGAAAGTGTGTTAACAGAGTATGGTAAACAGATGATGGAAAACTGGTTAACGTCGGCCACCTAGCTCCTGAAGATGGAATTAAAGGCTAGTTGGAGATAGCAAAAGCCAAAGGGCATTTAAACCTCATTAAAATAACTATAAGATTAAACTTAATTATAAAATTATCATGAACGATAGTGCTGAAAAGCCCCCTCTAGGGGGTGGGGGGTCTATATTAGATAAAATCGTATTACGTAAAAAAGAAGAAGTTGCCGCTGCCAAAGCTTTGGTTTCAGTACAGGATTTAGAAAATTCGGTGCATTTTAACAGAACGCCTTATTCTTTTAAGGAATTTCTATTGGCCGAAGACCGTACCGGTATTATTGCTGAGTTTAAGCGCCGTTCGCCATCAAAAGGGTTAATTAATGGCATCGCCGATGCTGCAGAGGTAACGCAGGCTTATAATGCTGCAGGCGCATCAGCACTTTCGGTATTAACGGATGTAGATTTCTTTGGCGGTAAAACCGATGATATTCTGGCAGCTCGGGCGGCAAACAATATTCCGATCTTAAGAAAGGATTTTATGATCGATGAGTATCAGATCCTCGAAGCAAAAGCCTGGGGTGCTGATATTATTCTGTTGATTGCCTCAATATTAACCCCTCAACAGATTAACGATTTCGGAAAGTTTGCAAAAGATTTAGGTTTAAATGTGTTGTTAGAAGTGCACAACCTGGAAGAGTTGGAACGGAGCATCTGCCCGAATCTGGATGCTATTGGTGTAAACAACAGAAACCTGGGCGATTTTACGGTAGATATCCAGACTTCGTTCGATCTGGTAAACAAAATCCCGAACGAATTTTTAAAGATTTCGGAAAGTGCGATCAGTAATCCGCAAACGATCAGGGAATTAAAAACCGCAGGCTTTAACGGGTTTTTAATTGGCGAGAATTTTATGAAAACCGATAATCCAGGCGTTGCGATAAAAGAATTTGTAGGGCAGATATAGTCTGTATAAACCTTACAGGTCTTAAAGACCTATAAGGTTTGAACTAAAGATTTACACGTTCGCAAATTTCGTATATTTGCCTCAATTACATGGGAAAACAAAAGACATATGATACTGCCGTAGTGCAGGAACGGGCAATTTTAGTCGGAGTGGTTACACCTGGCGAAAAAGAAGCCCAAACAAAAGAATATTTAGATGAGCTGGCTTTTTTGGTCGATACGGCTGGAGGAAAGGTAGAAAAGGTTTTTACACAGAAGATGCTTAAACCAGAGCGTGCTACATTTGTGGGTACGGGAAAACTGGAAGAGATAAAAGCTTATGTAAAATCAGAAGAAATTGATGTGGTGGTTTTCGACGATGAATTATCGCCGTCGCAACTGCGTAACATCGATCGTGAACTTGGAGTTAAGGTGTTAGATCGAAGCAATCTGATTCTGGATATTTTTGCCAACAGGGCCCAAACTGCACAGGCAAAAACGCAGGTAGAACTGGCACAATTACAATATGTTTTGCCACGCCTAACCGGTATGTGGACCCACTTAGAGCGCCAGAAAGGTGGTATCGGGATGCGTGGTCCGGGTGAAACGCAGATTGAAAGTGATAGACGTATTATTTTAAATAAAATCTCTTTGCTAAAAGAGCGTTTAAGAAATATAGATCGGCAGAACGAAACACAGCGTAAAAACCGCGGTCAGTTAATTCGGGTAGCTTTGGTAGGCTATACCAATGTTGGTAAATCGACCATCATGAATATGCTGTCGAAATCGGAAGTATTTGCAGAAAATAAACTGTTTGCAACTTTAGATACAACAGTTCGTAAAGTGGTGATCGAGAATTTGCCTTTTTTACTTTCTGATACCGTTGGATTTATCCGCAAGCTGCCTCACCATTTGGTAGAATGTTTTAAATCTACCCTGGATGAAGTGCGTGAAGCTGATTTGTTGATCCACGTGGTTGATGTTTCGCATCCTAACTTCGAAGATCAGATTAATACGGTTAACGAAACGTTGAAAGATATTGGTGCGATTGATAAAGACATGATTTTAGTTTTTAATAAGATTGATGCTTATGTTTCGCCGGAGCTTGACGATGAAGAAGACGATGGTAAGCTGACTTTAGAAGACTTTAAGAAAAGCTGGATGAGCCACGATAAAGTACCTGTATTGTTTATATCGGCTACAGAAAAAGAAAACTTAGAAGAGTTTAAAACATTATTGTACGATAAGGTTAAAGCTGCGCACGTGGCGAGATACCCGTATGATAGTAACCTCTTGTATTAATCGTTAGGGAAAAAATCTGGTAGATTAATAATCAATCACCAATTTTCAATAATCAAACCGTAGCGATGAGCTTAGAAAGATCGATATATAAATAACCAAAATTGTCTTTTTCGATTGTAAATTTGGTAGTCGAAATTGGTTATTGTGATTTGGCCATTGGTTTCTGGCTATTGAGATTTTTTAATTATTGCATTAAAGATTAACATGAGTTGATTGGCTTCGCTTACGAGAATTATCTTTGTTGGTTCCAGTTCTTTTTTATCATCAATGTCGATCAGATTAAGCCAAAGTTTAGTTTCTTTAGCTTCTTTTCGGCAGACTTTTATCCGATAAATAAAATCAGCTTTGCTTAACGATTCATTGGCTTCGATATAATTTGCAGAAACGGAGCCAGAAGATCGAACAACCTGCTTAATATCTTGAATATTGATAATGCTATGGGTAACCTTTTTACAATATGACCTAACAGATTGAGCAAATAGAAAAGTTCTTTCTTCAAGATTAAAATTTGTTCCGTTGTTCATTAATTAAATATAAGTATTTTTACAAAAAAACTAAAGGCTAGCAACTGGCTAGCAGTTTAATAATTCGTTTTTAAATTTTATTGTCTTTCTCATTTAATATTAGCAGATTAGTTATGGTCTGATAATTGACTATTGGATTGATGATTTTAAAACCTTATCAATTTAATTTTAGGCCCTGCATGGTCTGATAATTGATTATTGGTAATTGATAATTATAACATTATGGAAAGTAAACGTCAGCAGAAATTTGCAGGAGTATTACAGGAGGAGTTAGCACAGGTTTTTCAGCGTGAAGGTGCTGCATTTTTGCCTAATACATTGGTAACCATTACCCGTGTTCGGGTTTCGCCAGATTTGGCAGTGGCTAAAGTTTACCTGAGCTTTTTTAATACCAATAACACCACGCTTTCTATCAATACAGTTAACGCACATTCGGGCGAAATCAGGTATAAACTGGGAAGCAGAATCCGCCATCAGGTTAGGGTAGTGCCAGAGCTTACTTTCTTTGTAGATGATACGAACGAATATGTAGAGCGTATGGATCATCTTTTTGATAAGATTGCAAAAGAACCCAGACAGAAGGACGAAGACAGCGAATAATCTTTGTGAGGAAGCTAAGGGAACCCGTTAATTTCTTCACTCATTTTATACCGGCATTAATTGCAATTCCGGCTGGTTATTTATTGCTCCAGAAATGCAATACACCGATTGAATATACTGCTGCCTGGATTTATAGCATTGGCACTTTTATCCTTTTTGGCGTAAGTGCCATGTATCATGGTTATCCGGCTACCGATTATGGTGTACGTTTTTGGCAAAAATTCGATCATTGCTGCATTTACCTGATGATAGCAGGTTCTTACACACCAACTGCTTTGCTGGTTTTTGATGACTGGTTACGTTGGAGTTTGTTCGCAATCGTATGGGTTATCGCAATTATAGGTTGCCTCCTTAAAATCTTTAACCGATTAAAAAGCACGGCTATCTCACTGTCTATCTATATTTTAATGGGCTGTTTAATTGTGCCTTTGCTACAGAAAATGCTAGGTGCGTTACCTATGGGCGCTATTGTCTGGTTACTGTTCGGTGGTGTTTTTTACATTGCCGGAACTTATTATTACGCAAAGGATAAACAGCTCTTCAGGTGGATGCACAGTCACGAACTTTGGCACGTGTTCGTAATCGGAGGTGCCTTATCACACTATATTTATAACTTCGTTTATATTTTTAAGTAGATTATCAATGCAAACTTTTGAGCAGATTATTCAAGCGAATGCGTCATTGATCCATAAGGTGGTTGATTTTGATATAGAACGGGATCAGCTTTTATCTTTAGATTTTACTGCAGCAAATACTGAATTAACGGATGAAATTCTGGATAATACCGATTTATTTTCTGCCTGGGTAAATGGAAAATTAATTGATAATAATGCTCGGTATGGGATTGGTGGCTATGGCGAACATCGTAGTATATATTCGCGAAGTGCTCATTTTGATGCTGGTGAAGAAGCTCGCAGGTTACATTTAGGTGTTGATATCTGGGGGCCAGCTGGAACGCCGATTTATAATTTTTATGATGCCACTGTGCAAAGTTTTGCCAATAACAGCAACTTTGGCGATTATGGTGCAACAATCATCTTAGCTTACAAAATTGATGGTTTTAAATTTAATGCCTTATACGGGCATTTAAGTCTCGCGTCGTTAAATGGCCTCAAGGAAGGTAAATTTATTCCTGCAGGCGCGAAAATCGCAGAATTAGGTACGAAAGAAGAAAACGGTTACTGGCCACCTCATCTGCATTTTCAATTGATCGAAAATATGGAAGGCTTAAAAGGCGATTATCCTGGGGTTTGTAGGTTTAGTGTACGAGAAAAATACCTGGCAAACTGCCCCGATCCGAATTTGATTTTGAGAACCACGTTCTTTTAACCGCAAAGAAAATAAGGAATGCGCAAAGGACGCAAAGTTTAGCCGTAATTTTTCCGTGTTTCTGTGCTTCCGTGGCAAAACAACTCCTCTTTTCTCTGCGAAAAACTTTGCGTTCTCTGCGGTTAAAAGCGTAAATTAGTATAATGAAAAACCTGCTCACCCTTTCTTTACTTTTTTGCTGTTCGTTGGCCATGGCCCAGGTTCAGTTTAAATCTGGTAAAAGCGGTTTTACCAATTTTTTAAGAGAGAATACCATTTATCCGCAATTCTCTAAAGATAATTGCATTCAAGGAACGGTAAATGTGAGCTTTAAGCTTGATGCACAAGGGAAGGTTTATTTTTCTAAAGTGAGTAAAGGAATATTATCCGATCTGGATGAAGAAGCCCTGCGCTTGGTGCGTTTAAGCAGCGGTAAATGGCAGGTTCCGGCAGGATACGATACCACGGTTTCGATTGTAGCTCCGGTTAATTTTAAGCTTTCGGGTTATAATTGTGAAGGGAAATCAAATGAGGCCATTCAAGAAGCAATCCGTACTTATCTGGCAGAAGAAGGTTTAACCAACTCTGTAATTAATTTCTATAAAAACATCGACCAGGCAAAACCCGGACAGGAGGTTCAGATTATTGCCATTAAAAACCAGTTGGGCATTGATGATGAATATTTGGACGACCGGATAAAAATGGCCCTAAAAAAAATAAAACAGGGCGATAAACAAGGTGCTTGTGAGGATTTTTTATTTGTTAAATATATGGGGAGTAAAATGGCTGATGATTATTTAGCAAAGTATTGTAAGTAAATGAAGAACACTACAAGATTTTTTGCCTTATTGGATATCATCAGCATTGCATTATTGGCTAAACAGTTTTGGCAGATTTTAACACACCTGAACGAAATCCCCGATCAGATCCTTTCGCAGGCCAAGGTTGTTTTATTGTTGCCCCTATTTGTGTCGCTTTTTGTATCGGCAGCAGGTTTAATCTTATTTAAGAAATTCGGTTTTATTACCTATTATATTCAGTTTCCATTCCGTTTGGTGGTATGGATATTTTCTATCGGCTTTATTACTTATTTACCAGAAGCGTTAAACCTCGGCGAACGGTGGTTTGATATTTTATTCCGCATCTGTTTTATTGCCGAATTCTTCAGGTTATATTTTACCATTAAAATTCACCGCTCATTCTTCTGATACACTAGGTAAAACCACCGTTATGGCAGCAGGCAAAATTTTTGCTTCAACGGTATTCACCCTGCCAATGTATTCTCCATCAACCTGGAAGTGTGCTTTATGTTTAGAAGAAATCTTAACCTCAGCGGTTTGAAATACTTCTATTTTTTTAGGGTTGAAAGGTAATTTGGTGATCCATATTTTTAAGATCTCGAGATAAGAGTAATCTTTTACCAAAACCACTTCGAACAGATCGTCGTCTAATTTTCCATCTGGGTTTATTTTTAATCCAGAACCGTACATGGTTGCGTTTGCAATAGCCACCATTGCCGCTTTAGAAGTGATTGTTTCATCTTTAAGTTTCAATTGCACGTCCATTCTGCTGTGGTTCCATAAGGCATGCCAGGTAGCCTTTGCATAACCCCACATCCCCCGCTGGGGCAAGGTATCAAATTTCTTTACCAGGTAGGCATTAAAGCCCAGATCGGATAAATGGATGCAGATTTCATTATTAAGTTTGACTACATGAATTTTTTGCAAGCGGCCTTCATCCAGAATAGCTAAAGCCAGTTCAATATCAGTCGGGATGCCTAATTCTTTCGCCATTCCATTTGCAGAACCAGCAGGGATTATGCCAATAGGCGTTTCGGTATGCAACAGACATTCGGCAACCAGTTTTAAGGTGCCATCGCCACCAACGGCCACCACACGATCTGCCTTCGCAGCTTTAATCCTTTCTTTTATCTTCTCTAAAGAGCAGTCTTCCGGTAATTCGAAAAGATCGATCTCTGTTTTTTTTGCATCGAAATGGGTAGAAATTACTTTCTTTAGGTTAATGTCGTGGCTGCCAGAGCCTGGATTGATGATGAATAATAATTTCATGTGTTACCTTATGGTTTACATCACAAACAACTTTTAATAAACTCTGTTTTAATACAGATGAATAAATCTGCTAGTGTTAAAGTATATCATGGCTATGGCCACGCACACAATTTGGTTGTTTATGGTCATGTTTTTAAACGCAAGGCAAAAACACAGCAGGTTTACAGCAATAATTTGTTTGTTAATATTGCACATCTTTTAAAGCTCTTCATCTTAAAACCTTATGCTTTTGTTGAGGTGCGTTTGCAATTTTTTGATCAAACGATTTACAATAAAACCGAAGGGGATGGCTTTTTTAAGTTCGAATGGAAAGCTGAATATGAGGTGCCTGCAGGCTGGCACTTTGTTAAAGTAGAAGCTGTTGATAAAAACGGAAAAGTTTTAAGTGCAGGTGAAGGGAAGGTATACGTACCGCACATTACACAATATGCCTTTATTTCGGATGTGGATGATACTGTGATGATTTCTCATTCGGCAACTATTGGGCGACGGTTGAGAGAATTGTTTATCAAGAATCCGCATAGGCGTAAAACCTTTCCTAATGCGGCCAGTCATTATCAGCAATTGGCCTTGTCGCACACTGAAGAAAATCAGCCCAATCCTTTTTTTTATGTAAGCAGCAGCGAATGGAACCTTTACGATTATTTGGTTGAAACCTTTAGGTTTAATAAGTTGCCTGACGGTGCTTTTCTTTTAAATACATTAAAACGGTGGAAAGATTTAGTCAGAACGGGTAAAACAGGCCATGAAGGGAAATTATTAAGGGTTATGCGGATTTTGGACGCTTTCCCCAATCAGAAGTTTGTGTTTTTTGGTGATAACTCGCAACAGGACCCAAAAATTTATTCAACAATAGTGGAAAAGTATCCAAAAAATATCGAAGCGGTATACATCCGTAATATTCGTCCAGAGAAAGAAGTAGAAACAAGACAATTGCTTAACAAAGTTGAGGAAAAAGGGGTTAGTGCATTTTTATTTAATAATAGCGAGGAAGCGATTGAACATTCTAAATCAATAGGATTGATCCAATAGTTTCTGGAGCGCAATTGTTGTGTTCATGGGGTTCAACCGTCCCGCTTTCCTTCCTGCCCCGATGAAGTATCGTGGGCATCCATTCAATCGGGGCTAAGAACAAAGTTTTTTGCTGGTGGAAACTGGCCACAGTTCAATAAACCTGACAGAAGCGGGCAACGAACGTAGAGAGGTAAAGCGGATGGCAGGGCTTTCGGGTCCGATAAACACAGGACCCTGCTTTTCAAAAAAGTCATCATTGCGAGATTGGAAATGAGCGAGTCTAAGTAATCTTAATAGCGATTGTTGTAGGATTGCTTCGTGCCTCGCAATGACGAGGAAATAGAAGGAATTACCTCAAATTAAGAAATTGATTTTCCGAACGGTGTAAAAGCTAAATTCATCAACTTAAAATGCTGGCGTCCAAATGGTATACCCACGATGGTAATGCAAAGCAGGATGCCGAAAAACAAATGGGTTAGCGCAATCCAGAAACCACCACATAAAATCCAGATCAGGTTCATGATGGTAGAAAGGCAACCTGTATTTGATGAAGTATCGGTTATTTTAACGCCAAAAGGAGCAAGGCCTACAATGGCAAATTTAAAACATTGGATACCAAAAGGAATCCCCACAATGGTTAGACAAAGGATTAGGCCTCCAATAATATATTCGAAAAAAATAAAGATACCACCAAAAATAATCCAGATAATATTGCCTAAAAAGTTCATTATGTTTTTTTAGTTTAAGATTTAATATTGGGTATTTTGTTACAGTTCGCTAATGCATTGTGTTTATATTCTTCGTAATTTAGAATCACACACAAAAGAAACACAACATGAAAAAATTAATTCTTGCAGCGACATTCGTCGCTTGCTTTGGGCTGTCGCGTGCCAAAGCCCAAAATGTAAATGGGGTGAAATTGACCGATATCCATGTGGATTATATCCAGATCCGTGCAGTAAAAAGTTTTTTAGCAGATAAACAATGGATTGCGCTGGAGCATGGCCAAAAGGTAGGCGATTATAGCGAACTGTACATCAGAGATGATAATGATAAAAAAATCGAATTTAATTCTGCAATTGATGCCTTGAACAAATTGAAAGCCTACGGTTACGAGCTGTTTAGTGTTTACACAGAGCAGATAGATCAATCATCAAACCGGCCTGTATATGTGTTAAAAAGGAAGTAAATAATAAAGAGGTCAAGTTTCCTAACAGGTTGGTTATAAAACTTGACTTCTTTGTAATATCTATATAAAATCCAACGTATTAAATTTTTTGTTGAGGATATCAGCATTATTTACATCCAGCCATTTATCTAAAATGGTACCATAAACCTGTCTAAAATCCAGTTGATATTTTAAATCACCGGTATCAAGATCACTTAAATTAGGTGCAGCATTAAAAATACCTTGTTTCTTCAATTTCCCACCAAAAACAAACATATTATTTGCTGTTCCGTGGTCGGTGCCGTTACTGGCGTTTTGTTCTACCCTGCGGCCAAATTCAGAGAAGGTAATCACCAAGGTATCCTCCAGTTTATTGTTCGATTTTAGATCTTTCAAAAAAGCAGCCATACCTTCACTATACTGTTTAAGCAGGTTACCCTGTTGACCAATTTGATTTACGTGGGTATCAAAACCACTTAACGATACATAATAAACCCTTGTTTTTAATCCCGAAGAAATAAATTTAGAAACCGTTTTCAATTGGTTTGCAAAACCCGAGGTTGGGTAAGTAGATTTCGACTGATAAATTTTGGAGGTATTCTGGATATAACTCGCAGATGATGAAGTTTCAATCATCGTTTTATATAAATAGCCTAAATTATCTTCGTCTAAATGTTCCTTATCATTCTGCAACATGGCCTTAAAAAACGGATCGTTTGTATTACGGAACAAAGCTGCGGGATCTTTTAATGCAATTCCTTTTTTGGTTTGCCCTTTCATGGCCAGAGAAAGCGAGTCGTCTACTTCTATTGCTGTGTAAGGGAATTTGCAGGTTTGGCAATTGCTATCTAGATAGCGGCCAATCCATCCGGTTGATAAGAACTGATTGCTGTCGCTACCCGTTTGCCAGATATCCATTGAACGGAAATGCGAGCGGTCTGGGTTGGGGTAGCCAACATCGTTGATGATGGTCATCCAGCCTTGGTCATAAATTTCTTGCAGGGCCGCCATGTTCGGGTTTAACCCTTGCATGTCGTTCAATTTAATTACCTCTTCAGGTTTAATGGCAATACTTTTTCTTTTTTGGTAATAAATGTCGTTGCCAAAGGGAATAACCGTGTTTAAACCGTCATTTCCACCAGAAAGCTGTACCACAACCAAGTTTTTGTATAGGCTCAGCTCATCAAGCGCCATGGCCTCAAGCGGTTTCATAAAAGCGGGAACAAATAGCGAACCTGCTGCTACAAATCCTGTATTTCTTAAAAAATTTCTTCTGTTCATCTTGTTAATATTTTGGTTCACTTGTTCATTCGTCAATAGTTCATTGGTTTGGGTGCTCAGCTAATCGGCTATTGGACCATCAACTATCGACTATTAACACAACTGATACTCGGGCATACTGGTAATTTCGACTGCAGTACTTCGCAATCCTTTATTATCGCTTACCATAGTTGTTATTTTTGCATTTAATTTCGGTTGCAATAAAAACTCGGTAAGTTCCAATGGCGTTAATCCTTTTGGTAAAGTATTTAAAAATTTAGGCCAGTCTGCATTTGCGTTTACGTACGATTTTGGTTTCATATTGGCATTTGCATTGGTGGTAGCTGTTCTGCTTAACGCAATTACGGCTTCATCTTCAGGATCGGCTTTGCCACTGAAATCAATTTCGCCATCATTTAAAACAAGTGAAGGAATCCGCATCCTTAACATTAACGATGAACTATCAATCCAGCTTTGTCCACCAGGCCAACCTGCAACATTAGGCGGGTTAAATAAATATTGCCCCAAACTGCTTTGTAGCTGAATTAAGACCTGGGGTTTGTTATAGGTAACATAAAATTCGCGACTTAAGCCTACCAAAAATTCAGCGGGCGATTTAATTTTTGTGCCTACATTTTCAGGGCTATAAAACCAATCTGATGTAAACATTTTTTTCATCATCGAGGCAATGTCGTATTTCGAGTTGTAAAAATGTGTGGCAAGTTCTTTAATATGAGCCTCGTTCGGGTTATCGTTTACGAAGAATTTATATACTTTCCGAGCGATAAACTGTGAAGTTTCTGGTTTTTCTAGAATAATATCGATGATGTTTTCACCTTCAAAATTCCCGATTTTACCAAAAAAGGTTTTTGTTCCAGGATCGTGCAGGTTTTGTCTGAAAATGAACGAGCCATCTTTGTCGTACATCCAGCCGGTAAATGAGCGGGCAGATTCTTTAATGTCCTGCTCGGTATAATTTCCTCTTCCCAGGGTAAAAAGTTCCATGAGTTCGCGGGCGAAGTTCTCATTTGGCTTGCCTTTTCTGTTCTGCTGGTTATTCAGGTATTGCAGCATTGCAGGCGATTTGGAAACTTCAACCAATAAGGTTTTAAAGCTGCCCAGGGCATTTTTTCTTTGAATGTTATTTAATTGTTGTGCAAAAAATGGGTTATTGCTGCGGCAGGCAAAATGGCCATGCCAAAAAAGCGTCATCTTTTCCCTCAATGGGGCGTCGGTATTTATCATTTTGGTAATGAAGGCAATATTCAGATCGCGGCTCACTTCGTTTTGCTCTCGTATAATCTGCTGGCGCATTTTTTTCTCATCATCATTCAGATCTTTTTTAGCATATAAACCTGCCTGTACCAAAAGCTGTCGTTTCGATTCAAAGTCGTTTACTAAATTGATTGGATCGTCTTTTTGAGAATCTTTAAGCAAGTTGTCAACCACTTTATCGAGGTTTTTTTTGCTTAATTTTTGTAAGTCGGTATAAGAAACCCCGAAGCCTGCCCGGTTGTAAAGATGTTTTACTTTTAAGAAATTATCTTTTGCGCTCATAATGAACTGTTTTACAGTATGACTTATTTAAAACGCCAGGGTTTAATCTTTGTTTTCTTTCTTATTTTTGCCTATGTTTTTTCAGCTACTAGATGACAATCCAGGCTTTCCAGATCCAGCCTTAGCAGAAGAAGATGGTTTATTGGCCATTGGTGGTGACTTAAGTACGGAGCGGTTGTTAATCGCCTATTCGAATGGTATATTTCCGTGGTTTAGTGAAGGCGAACCAATCCTCTGGTATTCGCCACACAAACGCTGTGTGATTTATCCCGATAAAATTAGGATCAGTAAAAGCATGCAAAAAATTTTAAACCAGGAAGTTTTCAGGATCACCTTTAATCAGGCTTTTGCCGAAGTGATCCGCAATTGCGCAACTACCGAAAGGAAAGGGCAGGATGGTACCTGGATTACCAACGAAATGCAAGATGCTTACATTAACCTTCATCAGCAGGGCTATGCGCACAGTGTAGAGGTTTGGTTAGCTGATCAGCTGGTGGGTGGCTTATATGGTTTAAAAGTAAACCGTGTTTTTTGTGGAGAAAGCATGTTTAGCCATGTAAGTAATGCCTCAAAAGCAGCATTGATTTTTTTAAGTAAAATGAATATCGATTTAATTGACTGTCAGTTGCCGAACGACCATTTAATGAGTTTAGGTGCTGAAATGATCGATCGGGAATTGTATATGGAACTGCTTCAGGCTCCTTAATGCTCGTGTTCGTTATCAATTAAACCCTGCTCGCGCATTGCATTTTCTATGCGTTTATCCGGAATAAACCAGATGCAGGCTACAATGAAATAAAGTGCAACGCCAATCCATGGGTTTATAAAACTTAGTGCAACGCCTCCGATATAAAAAAGTAATGAGAATTTACCTTTTGCATCATTCCCAATGGCATGTACCACAAGTGAGCGCTGGCCTTCTGTTCTTTTGATTACGATCACCAATAGGGTGTAAGAAACGGCGGCAAGCAGAAGCACAGCACCGTAAACCACAACTGGCCATAAGGCAAAATGATGTTCACCCATCCATCCGGCTGCTACCGGGAATAACGAGAGCCAGAATAAAAAATTAAGATTTGCCCAAAGCATTGATCCGTTTACTTTTTTAACAGCATGTAATAAATGGTGGTGATTGTTCCAGTAAATACCTACGTAGATAAAACTTAAAACATAACTGATGAATTTTGGAATAAGCGGTTTCAAGCTAGCTAGAGTTTCGCCATGCTCCGGAACTTTAATTTCTAAAACCATAATGGTAATGATAATTGCAATTACCCCATCACTAAATGCTTCTAATCTGCCTTTGTTCATAAAAAATGACCGCTGTTAATCTGATACAATTATCAATGAAATTATCTTATAAAACAAAACCCGCAAACTTTTGGCCTGCAGGTTTCTTATTGTTTTGTTGAAATTATAATTTGCAATCGTCCTCGTTACAAAACGAGGATGATACTATTTACAGAAAGATCCTGAAATAAATTCAGGATGACGATCGTTTATGGAATTTGGCTTACAGATTCCTTATTTTTGTTCCGTTGAAATTATAATTCTCTTACCCAGATGTTCCTGTAACTGATTGCAGGACTTGGATCACCGTGATCTTGTAATTTGATCGAAGCTGGACCATGTTTTTTGTATTCTGGTGCACCGATATACCTGGTTTCCCCTTTTAATACAAATCCGTTTTGTAAAAGTACCCCATTTAAAAATACGGTAACACTTGCTGGTTTTTGTACTGTTCCATCTTCATTAAAACGTGGTGCATTCCAAATGATATCATAATATTGCCATTCGCCTGGTTTCTTGTTCGCATTTGCCAATGGAACAGCTTGTTTGTAAACACTGCCCGTTTGTCCGTTAACATAGGTTTTGTTGTTATAAGCATCCATAATCTGGATTTCGTAACCGTCATCACCACCACCTGTTGATGCTAAAAACACCCCGCTATTTCCACGTGCCTGACCTTCGCCAGTTATGTTTTCAGGAATTTTCCATTCCATGTGCAATTGGTAATCTGTAAACTTTTTATTGGTTTCGATATTCCCAGTGCCTTTTTTTACCGTGAAAAAACCATCGTCGACTGTCCAGGCAGCTGGTTTAGATGGATCTTTAACAGAATGCCATGCATCTAAATTTCTGCCGTTGAAAAGAATGGTCGCATCAGATGGTGCATCCTGAGGCAATTTACCGGGTGTAACAATTTTAGGAACGGGTTCCCAAACCTCGGTTGTTTTTGGGTCTTTGGCAGGATCTGGTTTTTTATCTTGTGCCATAGCTTGCCCTGCGAAAAAAACAGGAATAAATAATAGTATGTACTTGTTCATAATTGTGGTTTAACTTTTTAAAGTTAACCAGTTTATTAAGAAATGGAAATTTCGTATTTAAAATTTTACCCCAAATCGTCAACAACATAGGTTTCACTTATAATTACTTCGTCAGGGGCAATATCTTCTTTACGCTGTTCGGCCAAATCACGCATTGGGCAATAACCCGTAATGCCGCGGTACAATAATCCTGCACCAATTGCTGCACCAGTGAGGCCAATTACAGGATGCGAAAAAATACTGGTGATCCCTTTAAAAAGTAAATATGTTCCTGCAGCGCCAGATAACCAGCGTTCAGATTTTGAAACGTTTTCGAACAATTCTGGATACTTCCAGGCTTCCTTAACATTGTTTACAGCGGTATTAAAATCTTGATTTGTCATGATGGTTAAATTTATGTTCTACTGTATAACAAGTAAGAAGGAAATGAGTTTTGAAAAGAAATTTAATTGTGGGATCACCTCTTAGGATCGTCCTGCTGAACTTGTTTCAGCATCTTATTGGTTATTAAGACCCTGAAATAAATTCAGGGTGACGCATGGGGCTGATTTACCTTAAAATTCAACTTGCTCATATTGGCTATGCTAACCAGTGAACTAATGACTAATGAACCAATCGCCTGTGGCAACTTTAATTCAATATATCGCGTATATCTTCTTTGCTCAGCGATTTAAAGAAACTTTCTTCCGTTGTAATTAAAGAGTTTGCAAGCGATTTTTTACGGTTCTGCAAAGCCAATATTTTCTCTTCAACGGTGTCTTTTGCAATGAATTTGTAAATGAAAACCTTTTTATCCTGACCGATACGGTGCGTTCTGTCGATAGCTTGTTGTTCTACTGCCGGGTTCCACCATGGATCGAGGATAAAAACATAATCCGCCTGGGTTAGGTTTAAACCTACACCACCTGCTTTTATAGAGATTAAGAAGACTTTCAGTTCAGTATTCTGCTGAAATTCGGAAACAATTTCGCCACGGTTACGGGTTGCACCATCTAAATAAGCAAAAGGAATATGCTCGGCTTCAAAATGTTTTTTGAAGATATCAAGATGTTTTACAAACTGAGAAAAAACCAAAACCTTATGTCCGCCTTTAAGCACATTATCCAAGGTGTGGATCACGTTTTCGAACTTTCCAGAATCTGAAACATAGGTGCCATCAATCATTACAGGGTGGTTGGCTAACTGACGCAAGGCAGTTAACCCTTGCAAAAGCTGTACCTGTTTCTGCGCGAAAGTTCCATCGTCCATGCTCTGCAATAAATCGTTACGGTAGGCAGATTTTGTTTTTTCGTAATATGCGGCCTGATCTTCGCTCATATCGCAATAAATTACCTGTTCCGTTTTAGGTGGTAATTCTGCTGCTACTTGCTCTTTCGTTCTACGGAGCACAAAAGGCTTGATAATCGATTGCAGTTTACGCGCTTTTTCTTCGTCCTTTTTCTTTTCTATCGCTTGCACATATTCTTCGTAGAAGAATGCCTGTGTACCCAATAAACCAGGGTTTAAAAAGGTCAGCTGCGACCATAAATCGCTTACTGAGTTTTCTACAGGCGTACCACTCAAAATCAGTTTATGTTTCGATTTTAAGCTTCTAACGGCTTTGAACGATTTCGATGCCGGGTTTTTAATGTTCTGACTTTCATCCAGAATAATGTAGTTGAAATAAAAGTTTTTCAATTCATCTACATCTACTCTGGTTACCCCGTAAGTAGTAATGATAATATCGTAGTTGGCAAAGTTGGCAACATCTTTATTTCGGTTGGTGCCTGTATGTGCCAGTATTTTAAGCTTTGGTGTAAATTTTTTAGCCTCTGTTAACCAGTTGTAAATTAAAGAGGTAGGCATGATGATGAGCGAGGTCGTCTGCGTTTCGAGCAATTGGTCATCTTCCTTCACCTTTTGCAGCATAGCCAATGTTTGGATAGTTTTACCCAAACCCATATCATCAGCCAAACAGCCACCGAAATTGTATTCGCGTAAAAAGCTGAACCAGTTATAACCAGCTTTCTGGTAATCGCGTAAACTGCCTTTAAAATGAACAGGCATTTGCGTGTCGGCAATATCCTCAAAGTCTGATAATCGTTGTAACTTGCGTTCAAGCGTAACGTTAGCCAGGCTATCTTCAGCCAGATCATTGATGAGACCGATATGGTGTTTCTTTAATTTTAGCGTTTTTCCGGCCTCTGCCAAACTGAACAAACTGCCGTATTGCGTAAACCATTTATCAGGGATAATAGCCACTTCGCCATCGGGCAACAAAAACTCACGCTTTTTGTGTAGAATATGTTGCTTTAGTGAAAGAAAAGGAATCTGGTATTTTCCGAACCATACCACAGCATGGATATCGAACCAATCGTTTCCTTCTTTAACTTCAAGATCTATTTTGCTGGCACCTAAAACAAATTTTTTCTGTCCTGTAGCCTGTTCAATTTCAAAACCCGCTGCCTCTAAAATTTCGATATGCTCGTTTACCCAATTTATAGCCCCGTAACTTGGGTTTTCGTCAGCAGAAGCTACTTCCAGGTTGCTGAATAAAGAGCTCGTTTTTTTTAGTCCTAACGATAACAGCAAATTAAACTGCTTTTTCTCCCATTCTGCCGAACGTTTAATGCGGTGGAAAATATAGTTATCGGCGGTTTTTTCTAAACGTACAGTTACTTTGTGTGCATTTTCTACGGGGAAAGTATATTCGCCATATTTAAAATATAACTGAATTTGAGAAAGGCCACCATCAACATACAAAACTTTAATTACCGGTGTTGCCTCAAATTGTTCGGTTCTGATTTCGAAACCTTCGGCATACACGTGGTGCTTTTCTATTAAAGGGGCTACAAACTTTTCAAAATAAGTGGCTTCGGTTGTTTTGGGTATGGCAATAAAGCGTTTATTTAAAAAGGGTTGCAGTTTTTTTCCTTCAATATCCTGATCAAAAAAGTACAATACATCATTCAGCAATAGCCATGCAGGTTTATTGCTGATGATCTGCGCTTCTTTAAACATAAATTCGATACGCAGATTCTGATATTTGATGGTCGGAAAATAGCGTGTTTCGGTTTCGTTCCTTCGGAAATGGAAAAGGATAGATGCAGGCTCATCAGCCAGTTCGATTTTGCGTTCTACCGGCCAGCCATCTTTGTCCATTACATAAAGCTCGTTTTTAACCTTTAAAAGCTCTAAAGCTTCGGCAAGTTTCTTTTCGATTTTAGGGCGGACATTTTCATAAAATTTATTGTCGAAAATTTTAGTGAAAAACTCGGTCGGCCTGATCAGCTTTTTATAATATTTTTTAATCAGCGAGTCTTGCTCAATGTCATCTAAAATTTTGATCAGTTTATAATCAATATCACTTAAACAGGCACTAAATTCTTCGGCGGTATGCGTAAAAATCCGTTGATAAGTAAAAGAAAAATCTCCTTGTGGATTGAGTTGAACAACGTGAGGTTCAATTAAATAGCCCAAGTACTCATGTTTGCACAAAGAGTACACCACTTTACAGGTTTTAGAACTATCGACACGTAACATTGATGGAGATAAAAATTTTTTCTAAGCTAAGCGCTTAAAAAACTTTAAACTTACAATATTTTGAGGTTACATCAAAAAGAAGTAGCTGTTTTTGAGATAAAATTATCAGTTTTTTATCGGAATTTGAAAGGGCTGCCAATTGTTACCATTGGATTGGGAGCCTATTTTGAAGTTAAAGGCAGATAAATATTAAATACTTTATAATTGGCTACAACTTATTATCTTAGCCCCTGTATTGATAGGCTTTTTATTATCAATCAATTAACGCATCACTACTAAGGTTTAAATGAAATTTTTTTACGCGCTCTCTCTGTTTGCCTGCTTATTCTTTTGTAGCTATGCGCAAGAAATTCCCCGGAGTACCCAATATATTTTTAACAGTATCCTGTTGAACCCCGCATTATCGGGAATAGATAATTATACAGATTTAAAAATAGGTTTACGCAAACAATGGAGCGGTTTAGAAGGTGCGCCAAGCACACAATACCTCTCTTTAAGCACTGCTATTGGCGAAGATTTTGTTCGGAGCAATGTAAATTCATTTGCCGGGAATGGAGACAATCCAATGAGCAGAAGTTTTGTAAACAGCTACACCGCGGCAGAGCCTCACCACGGAATTGGCCTGGTGGCCATGACGGATAAAGCAGGTTTGGTTCGGCAGACTAATGTGAATTTAACCTATGCATATCATTTGGGCCTTACAAATGAAGTAAATTTATCAGTGGGTTTATCAGGCGGATTTAAATCAATCAGTGTTGATGTGCGCGGAATTATAGCCGATGAATCGGGCGACCCTTTATTCTCTGCCGATTATAACAACAAAATTAGACCAGATATTGGCGCAGGTATTTGGTTGTATAGTCCACGATTTTTTGCTGGTGTTTCAGCAAAACAGTTGGTTGGAAATAAAAGCAGTATTGTAAATAATCAAGTTAAAACCAGTCCATACCAAGCGGCTACTTTTTACGGAACGGCAGGTTATAAAATATTTATCGATGAGGATATTGCAATGATCCCCTCTGGTTTGATTTCATATTGGGCCAACGCTCCGGCTACTTTCGATGCCAATTTGAAATTTGCCTATAAGGATAAATTTTGGGTTGGAACCAGTTTCAGAAACAACGATTCTTTTTCGCTTCTGGCGGGATTTAATATTGCATCGCTGGTAAACCTGAGTTATTCTTATGATGTAAATACTTCAGGATTACGTTCGGTAAATAATGGTACCCATGAAATTGTACTGGGTATTTTATTGAATAACCGCTATCAGGTGGTTTGTCCAAGTCGGCAGTTTTAACGTAAAAGTGTTATACTGCCACCTAGTGGTTTACATTCAGCCCGCAAATCGATCACATAATAATAAACCCCTGCTGGTAATTCTTTATCCCTAAAATGGCCATCAAATGGTTTGGTATAATTGCCGATTGATTCGTATACCAACTGACCGCCTCGGGTGTAGATTTTAATGTTGGTGCCCTTAAAATCTGGTAAACCCCTCACTTGCCAAACGTCGTTCATGCCATCTCCATTTGGGGTCATGGTGTTGGTAACCTCCAGGTTATCATGTGTTACTTCTACATGTACCTTGGTAAACTCGCTTGTACAAGAACCCAGTTTTCTCCTCACAAAATAATCGGCCGTTTTGGCTACCCTAAATTTGAATATTCCGTTGGTGTTTTCTAAAAATGGCTTCGTATCATCAATTTTTTCAAAGAGCTGGTAGGTGCCTTCTTCAGGGGCAATTACAGGCAAAACAATATCTGATACATAACAAACGCGTAGATCGTTGATGATGGGCGCTATGATTTTAAAAGGTTCGTCTACTACGGTATAAGCTTCGCTGATGGCATAACCACAAGATGTTTTGTCTTTTACCTCTAAGCGATAGGTGCCTGCGCCAACATTAATTAGATCTTGAGTATATTGAACGGCTTCGCCAGCTTCATTTATCCATTTAAAATCGTAACCAGGCACACCTCCAATTACCTGCACTCCTGTAACAGAACCTCTTTTTAAGGAACAACCATCTTTAACTGTTGTTCCGGTTTTAGGCACAATAGTTAACAGAGGCGTGACGTTAATTGGGTAGGGGCCTAGTATGGTTTCACAATTGTTAACATCATAAGCGAACATTCTGTAATTACCACCTGGCAGATTTTTAAGCTCAATTGCACTGCCAGTTTTGGTACCGCCAGTAATTGTTGTTCCGGATTCATCCACCCATTTGAACGATGTTGGAAGAGTAGAATTGAAGTTTAAGCTAATGCTTCCGTTAATTAATCCGCATGTGGTATTATTTACGGATGGTGTAAATGTATAAATGGTTGGCTGTAGTGCATCTACTCTAAAAGGCTTGTCCAATGTGCAGCTATACAAGGAGTTACTGGCTCTTAGGGTATAAGTACCAGGTGCAAGGTCTTTAATCTTTATTGACATGCCTGGTGAGTATGATCCTTTGATAATGCGTTGCATAGTTGGATCCAACCATTCGTAGGTATCGGCATTAGTAATTGAAACGTTGTCGATGACACCATTGGGAATTCCACACCTGGCCGGGGTAACTGAGCCACCACTAATAGCAACATCATTGTAGGTATTAATAAAAAAAGATTGTGACGGAGCTGGTGAGCATGGCCCTTCATCATATACCGAAAGACTATACCTGCCTCCTCCAACATTTACTAATTCGAGCTGATCGGAAATAACATCTGTTCCAAGTTTTCCATCTACATCATATTTGAACCATTTATAGCTTAATGTTCCTGTAGCATCGGTAATTGTAAAGCCTTTTAGACTCCCATTTTCTTTTCCACAAGCTGCAGGATTGTTCGATGTTGGACCACTTATTTTGGGTTGAGCTTTTCTTTTAACCGTAATCGGATCAGAATCTAATGCACAGCTTGCCTCATCCGATACTTTTACGAAGTAAGTACCTTCAGGTAAATTTGCCGGGTTTGTTCTGCTTACAACGGCATTCGTTGCAGTGTTTATCCACTCGTATTTTAATACCCCTTTCCCTCTTAAAACCTCAGCGGTAAATGTAAAAGTAGTTTGTCCGCAGATGGGAGAAACGGGTTGGATAGTAGGTTTGGTTAACTTTTGATCTTTGATGATAAACACCGATGGAAATGCTTTACAGCCATCATCAACGGTCACTTCATAAGTGCCTACATCTAAATTGGAGATGCTCTGTGTATTTCCTTTAGGTACGCGGCTACCGTCAGTTTCTATTTTTACCCAACTAAAAGTAAAGCCTTCGCGGGGCTCTGAGATGGTGATTGATCCATTGGCATTACAGGTTACAGGTTCTACTATAGCTTCGTTTGGTAATAGTTCAGCAGTAGAGAAAGGGGAGGTGGTGGCATTTAATAAACTGGCAGTTGCGGTGACCATTCCGGTTAAATTGCCATTGTATTCCCACCTGCCATCACTACCAGCCTGTACAGTTGCGATATAGGTTTTACCCTCGCAGATACCTTGGCAATTTATAGTATAAAATAGTTCTACTTCTGAATTGGGTGTAGCCCTGCCCGAAACATAATCATTTCTTTTTTTCAGCACCTGAATGTAGGGTTGAAGGATAGATAGCGTTTTTCCGATGCCAAATGTCTTGTTGCAAAAGAAACTGTTCCTGGTGATTTTTATAAGTTTTGAAGATACCGTTTCGACACCGAAATTGTTGTTGGCAATTAAGTTTGCTTCGGCAGGTGTTGCGCCGCCGATGGTTCCTCCTGCACCCAACTCTATTTTTACGCCAATTCCGTTACTCATCACTACTGCTCCGGCAGCATCGGTACCAATGGCATTACCCGTTAAAATAAAATCTGAATTGGTGATCGAAACCCCTGTAGTTCTGTTTCCGCCGATAATATTATTGCGCACATAAAGCGACGTATTTACCGCATTAACCTTTAAACCAGCAATTTCTAAAGCGGAAGAAGAAAGAAATATCGGTAATTCATGAAAGTCTTTTTTGCCTGTATAATCGACCCCGATTTTATTATTGATCACGTTGACATCAAACCTTGCATTGGTGGAGTACGATGACCGGGTGATGTCTGCATTAATCCGGTTTGCGGCAATTACGTTTCCTTCGCCAGCATTATCACCACCCACATCCAGTGCGCTATCGTATAAATTGGCCGAAATACCAAAAACATTGGTGTTTGGGGTTATTCCATCATATATCACTCCGATTAAGTTCGATTGGATCTTAATTTTAGTGGCGGTGATGGTGTTAAAATTATAGCTGTTCTGTACAATAATACCGTTAATGTTGCCTCCAATAACATTTCCTTTATTTGGAGCACCGATGGTAATATTATTTGCACGATAATCAATTACAATTCCCGAGCCTTGAGCCATATTTACATTTTGTAAATTGTTGATCGCAGCAAAATTACGGATGTATAAACCATAAACCTCAACGCCAGTAGTTTGGATCTGCGTGCTTGATGACTGGCCGATAACCAATCCCGAAAACGTAGTGTTTGGATACTCAGGCTCTAAAATTACTTTGGCTCCCGAAACACCAAGTGCTGGCCACGAAGCCTGCGAAGTGCCATCAATTACTACATTTGAAGAAACCACAGGTAATGCCGAACGTAACCTAATGGTACGGTTGGCATTGTCGCTAGGCGTTCCTGGCAAATTGAAGTTAATGGTAAAAGTAGTTATTCTATTGGCTATAGCCGCTTGTGTTAATCCCTCTCTTAATGTTCCAGGGCCACTATCGGCATTACTGGTTACTACATAAGTTTGAGCATATATATTATTGCAGAAAAATAAGCCGACAAATAGGGCTAGCAGTTTTGAGAAGCGCATAAAATTGTTTGATGCAGCCAAAATACAAATAAACTATTTAGTGGCTAGCGTTTTAGTGAAACAAACGTACATTATTTTTCTGAAAATAATTGAGCGCTTCACTAAGCATACGCTCGTTTTTATTATCGAGATTGATCAAATTGTAATGCTATTACTGGACTGGCCTAAACCAAAAAAGGCATCCTGAAAATCAGAATGCCTTAAAAACTTTGTTAATATTTTTTATTTCCAGCCACCACCTAATGCACGGTAAAGGTTTACAACAGATTGTAGTTTTTGTAATCGATCATTAATGCCACTTAATTGGGCTGCTAACAAACTTTGTTCTGAAGTTAAAACGTCAGTATAGTTTGTTGCCGAACTGTAGCGTAACAATTCTTTGGTAAAATCTACTGCTTTGGTTAATGAGGCAATTTGTTTTGCCCTTGTTTCTTCTTTTTCTGAAGCAGTTTGATAGGCATACAAAGCATTCGATACTTCCTGTCCACCGGTTAACAGTGTTTGTTGAAAGTTGTAAAAAGCAATCTGTTGATTAGCCTCAGCTGTTTTTAAACGTGCTTTGTTTGCGCCTTTAGCAAAAATTGGCTGCGTTAAACCACCCACCAAATTATAGAAGATAGATTTGCTGAAGAAATCCTGTAATTGTAAGCTTGATAAGCCACCTGTTGCGGTAATGGTTAAAGCTGGATAAAAATAAGCTTTTGCGACGTTTGTGTTTTCGAAAGCCGATCTGAAACCAAATTCGGCCGCAATCACATCCGGGCGGTTTTTTAACAATTGTGCAGAAACGCCGGTTTGTAGATTAGCATACGGTGTCTGCTGATCCAAGGTGGTACGGTTAATTGCATTTGGTGCTTTAGCAACCAAAACACTTAAAGCATTTTCGGCCTCTTTAATGCTTCTTTTTAAATCTGGCAAGGTTACCTGAGCCGCGTATAAGTTGGCTTCACTCTGTACAACAGCTGCACCATTAACTACAGCACCTTGTTTTAAGGCTTTCATGGTTTCAACATCCTGTGTTCTAACCTTAATAGTCTGCTCGGTAATGGCCAATTGTTTGTCAAGTGCCAATAAAGTATAATAATTGTTGGCAATTGTGGCAATTAACTGCGTTTGAACAGCGCGTTTTGCTGCATCACTTTGTAATAAAGTAGCGTAAGCACCACGCTTTGCGCTGCTTAATTTTCCCCAAATGTCAGCTTCCCAACTGGTACTCAATTGTGCTTTATAGGTTTGGGTTTCTAAATTAATGTTAATCCCGGGAGGAAAGTTTAAGGAGGCCTGCGATTGTTTATTATCCGCTACGCTTACATCGGCCTGTAAACTTGGCAATAATGCCCCACGGCTTTGAATTAAAGTGGCTTCTGCAATTTTAATGCGTTCAATCGCTTGTTTCAAGTCTAAATTTTCATTTATCCCCTGTTGGATCAGCGACTGTAAAGTAGTGTCTGAAAACAACGTTTTCCATTGCAAATCGGCAATGGTTGTTGTATCTGTGTTATTGTTATCACGGTATAAACCTTCGCTCTTAAGTTGTGGGCGCTCGTATTTTTTAGTTACGCAGGCGCTTAGACTGAGGATGGCTACACCGATAAAAATGGAATGCTTATATCTAAATTTCATGGTTTTAAAATTAATGTGGACGGTTAACCGCTAGCTCGTACTCTTCTTCTGTCTGTTCGCGATCAATGCCTTCCTCAAAAGGAGAATTGTTACTTATTTTTTCCTGTAAGGTTTGGAAAACAATGAACAAGGCTGGAATTACAAACACACCGAATATAGTACCGATTAACATACCGCCTACAGCTCCGGTACCAATTGAAGTATTACCTGCTGCACCAACACCTGATGATAACATTAAGGGTAATAAGCCTAGAATAAAAGCAAAAGAGGTCATCAGGATTGGGCGTAAACGAGCAGTTGCACCATCAATAGCCGAGTTAATAATACTCATTCCCTTTCGCCGCCTGTCTACCGCATACTCTACAATTAAAATGGCATTCTTTGCAAGTAGTCCTACAAGCATGATGAGGGTAATCTGTGTATAAATGTTATTATCTACACCAAATATTTTATCGAAGATGAATACCCCGGCTAAACCAATTGGTAATGAAAACAATACTGCCAATGGTAAGATATAACTTTCGTACTGTGCCGAAAGCAGGAAGTACACAAAGATTACGCAAAGCAGAAAGATAAAAATGGTCTGACTGCCACTGCTCACTTCTTCACGCGATAAACCAGAGAACTCATATCCATAACCTGCTGGAAGGTGAATTGCGGCTTCTTCCTGAATGGCCTTAATGGCATCACCAGAACTAAACCCTGCATTTGGGTTACCTGTAACTGCAATTGAGGTATACAAGTTGAAACGTGAAATAGCCTGTGGGCCGTAAACTTTTTCTAATGTGATAAACTCAGAAATAGGGGCCATTGTACCGCTCGAATTACGCACATAAATACTGGTTAAACTTTGTTGATTAGCACGGTACTTGGCATCTGCCTGGTACATTACCCTGTACTGTTTACCAAATTTATTAAAGTTTGAGGCATAAACACCACCATAATAACCTTGCAAAACACCCAACACATCACTAACCGTTAAGCCAGCTTGTTTCACTTTTGCCACATTTACATCGATCTGATATTGTGGGAAATTCGGGTTGAACGAGGTTGATGCATATTGAATTTCAGGGCGTTTACTTAATGCGGCTAAAAATGCATTACCCACTTCGTTGAATTTTTTGATGTCGCCACCGGTTTTATCCTGTAACTGGAACTCGAAACCACCACCGGTACCAAAACCCTGAATGGTTGGTGGAGCAAAGAAAATTACCTTCGCACCCTTAATGCTGGCTGCTTTTGCAAATAATTCACCAATAATGGCTTTAACATCACGCTTACGTTTATCCCATGGTTTAAGCCTTGCGATAACCATACCATAAGAACTACCCGAGCCGCTGATCAGACTTCGGCCAACAACCCTAAATGTAGCCTCTACCTCTGGCACCTTACTTACAATATCGTTGATTTGTACAATTATCTTATCGGTTTCTTCCTGTGAAGTAGAAGGTGGTAATGAAATATCAGAGAACACGGTTCCTAAATCTTCGTTTGGTACGAAACCTTTAGGCGTAGTATTCATAATCCATACTAACACCACTGCGAAAACAGCAATTCCTAAACCTGCAAGCCACCTTTTTTTGCCCAGGAAGCCAACAGAGCGTTTATATTTTTGCGTTACGGCATCAAATGAAGTATTGAAAGCGGTATAAAAACGCTGCAAGAAATTTTTACTTTTTTCGTGATCTTCTGCATGTGGTTTTAAGAACATCGCACACAGCGCCGGACTTAATGTTAGGGCGTTAATCGCTGATAAAATAATCGCGATAGCCAGTGTTAAACCGAATTGTTTATAAAATACACCCGATGAGCCCTGGATAAAACTTACCGGGATAAATACCGCTGCCATTACGAGTGTAATCGAAATAATCGCACCACTAATGTCATCCATGGCATCTTTTGTTGCCTTTTTCGGGTCTTTGTAACCGGCATCAAGCTTGGCATGCACGGCCTCAACCACCACAATGGCATCATCTACCACAATACCGATGGCCAGTACCAATGCAAATAAGGTTAACAGGTTAATGGTAAAACCGAATAAACTCAGGAAGAAGAAGGTACCGATAATAGCCACCGGAACACTAATTGCAGGTATTAAGGTTGAACGGAAATCCTGTAGGAAAATAAATACCACTAAGAACACCAAAATAAATGCTTCAATCAAGGTGTGGATTACCTTTTCGATTGAGGCATCCAGGAAGTTATTTACGTTAACCACCGTTTCGTAATGAACACCTTTAGGGAAAGAAGTTGCAGCTTTATCTAAAGTTTTGATTGAGTTTTCGATTACTTCTTTCGCATTCGAGCCCGCCGTTTGGCTAATGGCAATACCTAAAGCAGGTTTGCCGTTAAACTTTACATAACTGGCATAACTTTGTGCACCAAGTTCTATCCTGGCCACATCTTTTAGGCGAAGAATCTGTCCGTTTGCATCCGCCTTAATAATGATGTTGCTAAACTCAGTTTCTGTTTTTAATCGGCCACTATATTTTAACGTGTATTGAAAAGCCTGATTTCCCTGCTCACCAAACTGACCTGGTGCAGCTTCTATGTTTTGCTCTGCCAAGGCTACACTTACATCATTCGGTACCAGACCATAAACAGCCATTACTTCCGGCTTAAGCCAGATCCGCATGGTGTAATCTAAAGTACCAAATGCACTTGCATCACCCACGCCGCTAATCCTTTTAATTTCGGGGATGATGTTAATGTTGGCATAATTCTGTAAAAACTTCTGATCGTATGATGGATCATCACTGTAAATGGCAAAAATAAGCAAGTTACTCGCCTGTCTTTTTGCCGTAATTACACCCGATCTGGTTACCTCTGCGGGTAATAAACTGGTTGCCCTGGCTACACGGTTCTGCACGTTAACCGCTGCTAAATCGGCATTTGTGCCCAATTTAAAGTTAACGGTAATGGTTGCAGTACCATCATTACTGGCACTAGAGGTCATGTAAGTCATGTCTTCTACACCATTTATCTGCTCTTCCAGCGGAACAACAACACTACTCATTACCACATCGGCATTTGCGCCCTGGTACGAGGCCGACACCTGAACGGTTGGCGGCGCAATTTCGGGGTATTGCGAGATGGGTAAAGTTACGAGGCCTAATACACCTAATATTACAATTATAATGGATATAACTGTTGATAAAACGGGCCTGTCTATAAATTTCTTAAACATAATTAATATGGATTACACTGCTATAGTGTGATTGCACTGACTATATTGTTATTTTTTTATTTCAGCATAAACTGAATCGGTGTTTTTTACCTCGGGTTTAATTTTAGTCCCGTCTTTTAATGATTGAAAGCCTTCTAAAATAACTTTATCGCCGGCTTTAAGTCCTTTGGTAACCACGTAGAAATTATCTTTGGCTAATTCCATTACTTCGATTTGGGTATTGATCACCTTAGCCGAATCGCCTAAAATGTAGACGAATTTCTTGCCCTGTAAATCGATAGTTGATTTTTGAGGAACTAAAATTACATTTTCAACATGCTGAGGAATTCTAACCGATGCACTTGCACCATTTTTTAATAAGAAAACCGGATTAGGGAAGGTTGCCCTTAAACTTGCCGAACCAGTGCTGGTGTTAATCTGCCCATTGATGGATTCAATTTTGCCATTCTGCGCATAAATCGTTCCATCTGCAAGAACTAAACTCACTGGAGGAATGTTTTTCATTTGCTGCGCAAGTGTGTTGCCTTTATAGGTGCTTGAAAAATCTAAAAGCTGTTTCTCGTTTAATGAGAAATAGGCGTAAACCTTCGAAGTATTAGAAACAGTAGTTAACGGCTGCGTGCTGCTGCTGCTCACTAAACTTCCATTTCTGAAAGGAATACTGCCAACTACACCGTCAACAGGGCTGGTAATCGAAGTATAGCCTAAATTAACCTGTGCATTAGCCAATTCTGCTTTCGCTTGTGCCAATGCAGCTTTTCTGCTTTGAAGCGTTAGCTGCGCTGCATCAAGATCGTATTTACTAATGATATCTTTTTCTACAAGGGGTTTTGTTTTGTTTACCGTTAGCTGCGCAGCATTTACATCAGCTTCGGCGCTGCTAATTGCTGCTCTTGCTGTTCTAACCTGTTGCTCGTACTGTGGTGCATTAATGGTGAAAAGCAATTGACCTTTCTTAACTACAGCACCTTCATCAACCAATATTTTTTCGATAAAACCATCAACTTTCGGACGGATATCGATATTTTGAATACCTTCAATTGTTGCTGGATAATCAGAATCTAATGTTGTATTTTGTGTGGTTACTGTAAAAACAGGGTAAGCTTGTGGACCAGCTGCTGCTGCAGCGGCAGCTTTTTTAGCTGCATCGTTATTTCCGCAGGACGCTAGAAGCATACCAATGCTCACGCTAAAAAAGAGAGTTGTTACTTTTCTCATGGGTATTTCTGTGTGTTTAAATTTAAATTTCCGGAATTAAGGGCGTTGTCAAAAAATACAGGACTTCGATTTTCGCCAATAAATGCCCAAAAATAGAGCCTAAAAAAAAATAAATCTGTCCGAATTCTGTCATTTAATCAATCGATTGATTTATTTTTTGGTTGAAAACATGTCGGATTTCCTTTAAAGTACTGTTAAAGATTGTGTTGTCGTAATTGTTGGCATAAAAAACAGTGTGTAAATATCTTGCGACAGATGTTAAAAGCTGTTAAATCCAAAGGAAATATACGATTTTTATTACATTAAATATGAAAAATTTTGATCGATTTAGTACAGCCAAGCGCCCTTGATATTGCTCGTCTTATCTAAAGTAATGGCTTAATTATTATAGTTTTTTGAAATTGCTTTAATATCCTTTAGATCATATGATTTAAAATAATCGATTTCTAAAACTGTACGGTATTCTTTTGGTAAAGACTTTAGTTGCACTAATTTCCTGCTTTTTGATGAAGAATACCTCTTATGGCTTGACTTAATATATGAAAGCTGAAGCGTATCTTTTAAGTTGGGGTAAATGTATTCCACAGTGTCCAGATTTAGCTTGTTCCACTTAAATTTATACAAGGAAGCGAGTCCGGGATGATCATAGGTAACACCTCTGATTACTCTTTCCTTTGAATAGAACGTAGGATTAACAAGTGTTATCTCTTTGCCGAAAGTGTTATCTTCTTTAGAGAGATACAAGTCATAAATATTTCTTCTGCAACAACCAGATGCTGGGTACCAGTTGACTAGAAAATCTTTTAATCCATCAGCATTTATATCCTTAATTGAAAATATGGGGAAAGAATAATTTGAATACTTTTTGGTCATTAATTGATTAAAATCTGTACCATCGCTATTATAAATGTATATTCTTGTTTCAAGATTTGATGCACCTATGATTAGCAAATTCTTATAGCGCTGTGAAAATAAGTATCCTAACTTAACCTCTACTTTAAGGTTATGGTCTTGGTGATTATCTTGTGTCGTAGAAAAGCTTTTATCAAAGGTATTATTAGAATTGGCTTTGATCAGTGTAAAAACATGATCTAAAGCATTGTGAAAAAGAGAATCTTGTTTTTTATTCGTAGAATCTATCCTTGCGTTTGATGGGCTATTTGCTACTTTGATCTCAAAATCCTTAGCCGGTTTTTTTTGTTTGCATGAAATACAGCACGCTACTAAAACTAAAAGATAAGCTATTCGGATCACTAAAAACGAAAATTTAAAATCTACTCTACTTCTCCCTCAAAAACCAGTTTGGCCGGGCCACATAAAAATACATTGGTAAATTCCTGACCATCGTAATCGAATTCTATTTTAATATCACCACCCAAAACTTTAATGGCGGTTTTAATATGACCGGTTTGGTCTTTGTGTTTCGCCATCGCCATGGCTACGGCTGTTACCCCAGTACCGCAGGCATAAGTTTCATCTTCAACACCGCGCTCGTAAGTACGCACAAATAAATGATCGCCTTTATCTTCTACAAAGTTTACGTTTATACCCTTTTCTGCATAAGTTCCATTATAGCGAATATTTTTCCCTTCAGTAAAAACATCAAAGTCTTTTAAATCACTTTGTAATGCAACATAATGCGGCGAGCCGGTGTTCAACACATAAGCCTCACCATCTTTGGTAATGGTATCTACATCAATCATTTGCAAATCTACCCATTCGCCATTTTCTGAAATTCTGGCATAATGTGGGCCATCTACTGCCAAAAAGTTTGTTTCGCGCTCGATGATTCCGAGTTGTTTGGCAAAGGCAACAATACATCTGCCACCATTTCCACACATGCTGCCCAGCTTACCGTCAGCATTAAAATAATGCATCTCAAAATCATAATTTTCATGTTTGGTTATAAACATTAATCCATCGGCACCAATGCCAAATCTTCTATGGCATAATTGTTCAACTAATTGATTATCAATATTTTTTAACGGACTCATGGTGTGGTCTATTAAAATGAAATCGTTGCCTGCGCCCTGGTATTTAAAGAAATTAATTTTCATGAAAGCTTCATATTTTAATGCAATATTTGAGTTGCAAAAGGTAATTAGCCGTTTGTGTTTTCTGATTTAACATTTTTTAACACAAAACTAAGTGCTTTGAGGGTACAAATATCGTTTATATGGTATTAAATTTGAGTAAACTTACAAAAGAAATTTGAGCAGATAAAAACTGCCTGAGCATTCTGCTTAAATCAAAGTTAAAGTGCTCTTGCAAGTAATAACATTTAACAAATGAATATTATAAGCTAACCAAACAATTAGCTAGCAAATCAGCTTATAATAAATCATGGCTTTAAATAATATATAAATACAAACACATGAAACCATTAAAAGCTAGCGGTTTTTAAAGAAATACTAAGCTTTTAATAGCTTCATGACCATTAAAAAACAATATACAAACACATGAAACCATTAAAAGCTAGCGGTTTTTAAGAAATACTAAGCTTTTAATAGCTTCATGACCATTAAAAAACAATATACAAACACATGAAACCATTAAAAGCTAGCGGTTTTTAAGAAATACTAAGCTTTTAATAGCTTCATGACCATTAAAAAACAATATACAAACACATGAAAAAAATATTAGGAATTACCGTGTTGGCTGCTTTTATAGGTGGGGCAGCAGCAATTGGGGGTTACAAACTATTTGAGCGTAACCAAACGGGCAGTACCATTACTGAAAAACAGAATTTGTACTTCGCAAACAATCCGCTTAAAGTATCGTCAGCGGGAACAGCAGATTTTACGCAGGCGGCAGCAGCTGTTGCACCTGGTGTAGTTCACATTAAAACTACATATGCAGCACAAAGCGGCGGTGGCAGAAGTTCTTCTCCGTTTGATATGATGGAAGATTTCTTCGGTGGCGGTGGCCGTCAGATGCAACGTCAGCCCAGAGCGGCATCGGGTTCTGGTGTAATTATCAGTCAGGATGGTTATATCGTAACCAATAACCACGTGGTAGAAAATGCAGAGAAGGTTGAGGTGGTTTTAACAGACAGACGTAAAGTTGAGGCAAAAGTAATTGGCCGCGATCCGAATACCGATTTGGCTTTAATTAAAGTAAATGCAACGGGTTTACCTGTTGTAAAAATGGGTAATTCAGATAATGTGCAGGTTGGAGAATGGGTTTTAGCCGTTGGTTTCCCGTTAGATTTAAATACTACGGTAACAGCTGGTATTGTGAGTGCGAAAAACCGCAGTATTGGTATTATTGGTCGCGAGCAACAAGGCAACGAAATTACTGAAGAGGAATATCGCGAATACCAACGTACCGGTAAAAGACCAGATCGTCCGGCAAATACCAGTATCGAATCATTTATTCAGACTGATGCTGCCATTAACCCAGGTAACAGCGGTGGTGCACTTGTAAACGCAAATGGCGAATTGGTAGGTATCAACTCAGCAATCGCATCGCAAAGCGGATACAATCAAGGTTACGGATTTGCAATTCCAGTTAATCTTGCCCGTAAAATCGTAGATGATTTTATGAAATATGGTTCAGTTAAACGTGGTTATATTGGCGTTAACTTTGTACCGTTAAGCGGAGAAGATAAACCTGAAGGCATTAAAACCAACGAAATAAGCGGTTTATATGTGAATGATGTAGTTCCTGGTGGGGGTGCTGCTGCTGCGGGCATTAAATCAGGTGATGTCATCAAAAAAGTTGATGGCGTAGTGATCAATGATTCTCCTGATCTTCAGGAAAGAGTTGGTCGTTTAAATCCAGGCGATAAGGTTAAGTTAACCGTGTTGAGGGATGGTGCACTTAAAGATTACACCGTAACTTTAAAAGGAGAAGCTAGCGTAGGTCTTACAGCCAAAAATGCAACAAGCAAAGGCGCTGAGGTTTCGAAATTAGGTGCAACTTTTGCTCCTGCTACTCAAGCTCAGAAAACGAAATATGGCATTAATAGTGGTGTTGTAGTAACCTCTGTAACTACAGGAAAAGCCTTTGATAATATTGGAGTTGAAAAAGGTTTAATCATTACTAAAGTGAACGGACAACCTGTAAATTCTGTTGCCGATGTTCAAAAAGCATTGCCATTAGGGAGAAACAACATGGTGAGTATTTCTGGTGTTGGCGAGCAAGGTTCTTATAACTATAGCTTCCCAGCGCAGTAATTGATCTGATAAAAAATAGTTTTAAAAGCGTCCCGATTTAAATCGGGACGCTTTTTTTTTAATCCTGATGGATTGGTTCGTGATTGGCATGGCAGGCATCTGCACATTCCTCGCAGGCAACAGCACATTGTCTGCAATGTTCATGATCGTGTTTGCTACATTCGGCTGCACAAAGTCTGCATATTTCTTCACAGAGCAATAAATATTGATGCCCGATAATTGAATCTCTTTGCAATAACCTGGCTGCCTGGGTACAGATATCTGCGCAGTCCCGATCTAGTTTAATGCAGTCAATCATCATGTTGATGTCTTCTTCTTTTAAGCATGACGATGCACAATGCTCGCAAGCTAGCGCGCAATCTAGTAAAGCCTGGATTAAACCATGGTTGTTTCTCGTTTCCATATCGTAAAAGTTTTGGTTATACCTATTTTGTATATTAATAACCTGTTGGAAATTAAACTGTTTTAAAAAAATGAAATGGGGCGACTGATTCTAGATATCTCGAAATGTTAAAATATCTTAAATAAAGGGCCATTTAGCCAAATCTTTGTACGCAAACCAATATTCATCCGTTTTTCATAATCAAGATTTAGTTTCGCTATTTACCGATTGATAATCAGCGTTTACCGACACGCTATAAATTAATTTTTTTTATTGTTCCATATTTGAATCAGCAACAAAAACCGAATATTATGGCTTTAGCTAGCATTAATCTCAGTGTAAAACAATATTTCAATTTCATGTGCAGAACGGATTTTGAAAGACGGATCTTTCACGATACTTATAAAGAGTTTCAAAAAAGGTCAAAAATATACAGCTTTGATCAGCAGCTGCATACCTTTGCTCAGATGCAGCTGGCCAGCGAAAAGGCAAATGCATTACACCAAAAACTTCAGTACGCCGTAATGAACAGCATTGCTGCCTTAGCACATAAAATACCTGTTTTAAACGATTTAGAAGATCATCCGATCCTTTTCGACTGGGCCGAATTACATATTTACACTTCAGATTTGTTAAATAAAGCAGCGCATGTGGTATCGATCACCTATACCAGCCCGAAATTAATTTTACACGAAATCATTGGTGATCTGTTAATCTTAAGTTATAATGGGAAAGAACACGAAACATTAGTAGTGAAAATTACCGAAAATTTAATGGTAAATTATGAGCAGCGCGAAAACCTGGTTTATAGTTAATTCAGCCTGATTTCTTGCCATAGCCTGTATCGATTACAACAGTAATTTATATGTTGGGCTGGTATTTGCTTTTTTAGATAGAAAAAAGGAGGCAAAGGCTTATTTTGAATGTGCTTTATTGATAAAAACCGGGTGATATATCAAGTAATAATGGATTAAATCAGGCTGCTAAATGGGGCTTAAAGGGCAAATTATCAATATATTTAGCAATTATTTGTATAATAAAAAATAAAAAATTGATTTATAGGGATTTAACTCTATCTTTGAAACAAATTAAAATACAATATAATGCAACAAGGAACAGTAAAATTTTTTAATGAAACTAAAGGTTTCGGATTTATCACTCCATCTAATGGCGATGCCGAAATTTTTGTTCATGCTTCAGGCTTAATCGATAACATTCGCGAGAATGATACCGTAAACTACGATGTAGAAGAAGGTAGAAAAGGCCTAAACGCGGTAAATGTTAAAGTAGCTTAAGAAAACTCGAACACATAAATCGTAAAAAGTCCCGGTGCAAATCGGGACTTTTTTTGTGGAATCAACTTTTGGATTGTCGATTCTCACCTTTTATCTGCCTGCCAAATTTTTGCTGATTTCACTATCAATAAAATCTAAAGAAAGATCATTGTTGGTTAATACAGTACCGTTTTTAGCTACTAAAAAGAAGTAGGTAACATTATAATTGCTCAGGTTTTTTGCATTTGGCGATTTCGCTCCCTGAAGATCTGAATATTGTGGCCAGGTAAGGTGGTCGTCCTTGATCACATTTACCCACCAGTCTCTTTTCTTATCGAACGATACCCCGATAAATTCTACATCTTTATTTTTATATTTTTCGTAGAGTTTAACCAATACCTGGTTGTTTTTTCTGCTTTTTCCACTATAAGAAGTCCAGCATATAATCAAATTTACCTTTTTAAGTATACCTAGGTCGAACTTTTTTCCGTCTGGATTTTCTCCCTCAATATTAGGCATTTTACTTCCCGCCATCATCTGGTTAGCCTGTGTAATTTCAGCAAGAAGGCTTTTACCCTTCTTGCTTTCCTGAATTTCTTTATCTAAACTGTTAAAAATTGATAAATAATTTTTGGGCTCCGAATCTGCCCTGCCCAGTTGTTCCAATAAAAAGAGGCTGTGCGCAGAACTGGGATGCTTTTTGGCAAAGGCCTTTATGATATCTAATTGGAGCAAGATTTTTTTCTCTCTCCAGCGGTCGGCATCTTTGGCCCGTTCCAAAACATTGGCTCTTGTGGCTTGGTCGAATGCCTGTTCGGCAATGTCCAAACTGTCGAGTAGGTTTTTACTCATACCGTCTTTTAACTTATAATAATTTATAAATTGTTCACCCTCTTCAGTTGGAACGTGTTTTAAGGGATATGAATTGATGTTTTTTCCATCAAGAACGCCTTTGAAGCTGCCTTTATCAAGATAGAAGTAATATTCTCCGGTGCGACTGCCATCCTCGGTTCTTAAAGTGGCATAGCCTTTTATTGGGATATTGATTTTAAAAGTCTGGTTGCTATTGGTAATGTTTTCAACTTTTAGTGTTTCGCCCTTTTCAGCACTTTGAATGGTAATTACGGCATTTGGCCCAAAGTTTTTGGTTTCTAGATTAAAGGTAGCAGGAGCTGGATCGCAGGCAGAGAAGAGGCCGGCTAACAAAATAAGTAAATAGAGCTGTTTTTTCATGTTAGTAATTTGATAGAGCAATATAACGAAAAACTTAGTTGTTGTTGAGGAAATTTAAAATTTCGTTATTAATAACATTTTACCATTAAGAAATTAAGGTAGTTAAGAAGAAAAATCTTATTTTAGTTGTAGAGTAAGTTCTTAATAATCAACTTATTTTAATCATCCCCTAATTCTGCATGCTTAAAAAGCAATGTGGACTACGTGTTTCATTTTAATTACTTAGGAGATGACTAAAAAAGAAGTTACGCAATTATCTTACGAGATCACAGGTTTTGCAATAAAAGTTCATAATGCACTTGGCCCAGGCCTATTAGAGCATATATACGAGCGCTGCTTAAAATATGAGTTGGAGAAAAATGGTTACGCTATTTCGCAACAGTTAACATTATCGGTTGTATATGATGATTTGCCAATAGATTTAGATTTACGCACCGATCTATTTGTTAATGATTGTGTTGTTGTTGAGATAAAAGCAATCTCCAATATCTTGCCCGTTCATCAGGCACAATTACTGACCTATATGAAACTTCTAAGTGCTCCTCAAGGATTGTTGATCAATTTTTTTACGGACAACATTACCAAAAGTATTGTTCTTATGGTTAATGAATACTTTAAAATCCTGCCCGATAGATAAGATTCTTAGGCCTTAATGATCTTCATTTCTTAATGGTAAAAAAACTTATGAAACCACAAATATTCCCATATTCTTTCAATTATTCCGGAATATGCTTTAGAATGTTTCTAAATAAATGTTTTATCGTTGTTTTGTCATATTCGTTTATAAATTAAACTCATAATTAGATACTTTTGCAAGAAATTTAGATATAAATCCTAATCAAATGAGTGGTTTCGGAAATGCATTTTCTTCTTCAATAGGGAAGAAATTCATCATGGGTATTACAGGTTTTTTCCTGATACTTTTTTTAATTGTACACTGCGGTATTAATGCTTTAATATTTATTAACGACGGTGGTTTAACATTTAACGTAGGCGCACATTTTATGGCCACTAACTGGATTATCCGGGCTGGCGAGATTGTGTTGTTTATTGGTTTGCTTGCGCACATTTTTCAGGCGTTACGTTTAACGTTGGAAAATCAAAAAGCACGCCCGGTTAAATACGCCGTAAACGATGGTAAGGCAAACAGTAAATGGTACAGCCGTTCTATGGGCTTGCTGGGTACGCTTTTGCTGATCTTCCTGGTAGTTCACCTGAAAGATTTTTGGATAGTTTCCCGTTTTACAGGAATCCCAACTGTTGATGCCAACGGACATGAAGATCTTTATGCGGTAATGAAAGAGAAATTTCAGGATCCGGTAAGGGTTGTCGTATATATTCTTGCTATGTTTTCTTTATGCTACCATTTATTGCATGGTTTTGCTTCTGCATTCCAAACATTAGGATGGAACCACTCAAAATATAACGGTATAATTAAAGGAACTGGCGTTTGGTATTCGGTTATTATTTCGATCCTTTTCGCAGCCATGCCGATTGCAGTTTATTTTGGTCTTATTCAATAATTTTTAGCACAAAAGATATGTCAGATATTAATTCAAATATTCCAGAAGGCGAATTAACCAGCAAATGGACAAAATATAAGTCTTCTGTGCCTTTGGTAAACCCATCGAACAAAAGAACTATTGAAGTAATCATAGTAGGTTCGGGTTTAGCGGGTGCTTCGGCAGCGGCTACATTGGCCGAGATGGGTTACAAAGTAAAATGTTTCTGCTTCCAGGATTCACCACGTAGAGCACACTCAATTGCTGCTCAGGGTGGTATCAATGCAGCAAAAAACTATCAGAATGATGGTGATAGCGTTTATCGCCTTTTTTACGATACGATTAAAGGTGGCGATTATCGTGCCCGCGAAGCCAATGTGCATCGTTTGGCCGAAGTAAGTGCCAACATTATAGATCAGTGTGTGGCTCAGGGAGTGCCTTTGGCACGTGAGTACGGTGGTTTGTTAGATAACCGCTCATTCGGTGGTACACAGGTACAACGTACTTTTTACGCAGCTGGTCAAACTGGTCAACAGTTATTATTAGGAGCATACTCTGCTTTAGAACGCCAGATTGGTATGGGTAAAGTAGAAATGTATACCCGCCACGAAATGCTTGAGGTTGTTAAAATCGATGGCAAAGCACGTGGCATTATTGCACGTAACTTAATTACAGGAGAAATCGAGCGTCATTTCGGTCATGCGGTGGTATTGGGAACAGGTGGTTACGGTAACGTATTCTATCTTTCTACCAACGCGATGGGAAGTAATGTTACTGCTGCCTGGAAAGCGCACAAACAGGGTGCTTATTTTGCAAACCCATGTTATACGCAGATCCACCCAACTTGTATCCCGGTTTCTGGCGATCACCAATCTAAATTAACCCTAATGTCTGAGTCGTTGCGTAACGATGGGCGTATCTGGGTTCCTAAAAAGAAAGATGATAACCGTAAAGCTTCAGAAATTCCTGAAGATGAAAGAGACTATTATTTAGAGCGCCGTTACCCTGCTTTCGGTAACTTGGTTCCCCGTGATGTGGCCTCCCGTGCGGCCAAAGAGCGTTGCGATGCAGGTTATGGAGTAGGTGCTTCTAAGCTAGCCGTATATTTGGATTTTAAAGCCAATACAGAGCGTTACGGAAAAATCGAAGCTGCTAAAGCAGGTAACCACAATCCTGATAAAGAAACCTGTATGCGCTTAGGTACTGCGGTAATTAAGGAAAAATATGGTAACCTGTTCGATATGTACGCGCAGATTACCGGTGAAAATCCTTACGAAACGCCAATGCGTATCTATCCTGCGGTTCACTATACTATGGGTGGTTTATGGGTTGATTATAACTTAATGACATCGGTACCTGGTTTATACTGCACCGGCGAAGCTAACTTCTCAGATCATGGTGCCAACCGTTTAGGTGCATCTGCTTTGATGCAGGGTTTAGCTGATGGTTATTTCGTTCTTCCTTACACCATTGGTGCTTATTTATCAAAAGAGATTTCGGTAAAAGCAATCCCTACTGATCACCCTGCTTTTGTAGAGGCTGAAGAAAGAGCAGTTGGTATTTTAAATACACTGATCAATATTAAAGGAACTAAGTCGGTAGATCATTTCCACAAACGTTTAGGTCACATTATGTGGGAGAAATGTGGTATGGCCCGTAACGAAAAAGGTTTAAATGAGGCAATTCAGGAAATCAGAGCTTTACGTGCTGAATTCTGGAGTGATGTTCGTGTACCTGGAACAGCTGATGAGTTAAACACCGAATTGGAAAAAGCTGGCCGTGTTGCCGATTTTATCGAACTAGGCGAGTTGATGTGTATTGATGCGTTAAACCGTAACGAAAGTTGTGGCGGTCACTTCCGTGAAGAGTATCAGACAGAAGAAGGTGAAGCACTACGTGATGATGAGAATTATGCTTACGTAGCCGCTTGGGAATTTAAAGAAGGTGTAAACTTCGAACTTCATAAAGAAGAGCTGAAGTTTGAAAATATTAAAGTAGCACAAAGAAGTTATAAATAGTGACGCGCACAGCGTTAAGCGTTAAAGCGGTTATTCGCCAAACGCCAAACGCTAACCGCTTACCTAAAACCTCAATATCATGAGTACAGGAAATATGAACTTAACGCTAAAAGTTTGGCGTCAAAAAAATAACAATGCCAAAGGTGCTTTGGTAGATTATAAATTGGCCGATATTTCACCGGATATGTCTTTCTTAGAGATGTTCGATGTATTAAACGAACAATTAATTAATAAGGGTGAAGAGCCAGTGGTATTCGATCACGATTGCCGTGAGGGGATTTGCGGAATGTGCTCGATGTTTATCAACGGTCGTCCGCACGGACCAAAAGACTTGGTTACTACCTGCCAGTTGCACATGCGTTCTTTCAAAGATGGTGATACCATTGTTGTTGAGCCTTGGAGGGCAGCTGCTTTTCCAGTGGTAAAAGATTTAACTGTAGATCGTTCTGCATTCGATAGAGTTATTGCTGCCGGTGGCTTTATTTCGGTAAACACAGGTAATGCACAGGATGCGAACAACCTGCCAATTCCTAAAATGCAGGCAGATGCTGCTTTCGAAGCTGCAGCTTGTATTGGTTGCGGTGCTTGTGTGGCAACCTGTAAAAATGCTTCAGCAATGTTATTCGTATCAGCTAAAATCTCTCAGTTGGCATTGTTACCACAAGGTCAGCCAGAGCGTTACCGCAGGGTACAGAGCATGGTTGCGCAAATGGATGCTGAGGGTTTTGGTAACTGTACCAATACTGGTGCTTGCGAAGCCGAATGCCCTAAAGGAATCTCTCTGGAAAATATCGCTCGTATGAACCGTGATTTTGCATCTGCAAAATTTATTTCAGAAGAAACCGTTTAAAATATACTGTGCATCCAGCTTAGCCGCTGGGTTCTTGAGCCTCCACAACGTGGAGGCTTTTTAGTTTTAAAGGGAACTATAAACTGATCTTCAGCTAGATAAAATATCTGCACAAGGCACATTATTAGTCTAATACCGGTTAATAGGCTAAGAATAAATAATGAATTAATTTTAATGATTTGTTAGCAAGCTAACGACTAAAACAGATACACATTTAACATTTACCTGCTGTTGTGAAAACATATGAAACTTTATAATTTAAAACCGAAACCTTGCACAACAAAGTAAGCTCGAAATAAAAGTTTGCGAAAGTTGTAATAATCTTATGTTTGCATATTAAAATTTTACGTATTTAGAAATTTAATTCTGTAATATTTGCATATACATTAAAATTTTTCTAAATTTAGTCTTCCGAGACAGGAGAGAAAACATAAAACCCCGGCAATTTTGCTGGGGTTTTGTGTGTTTAAGCCAATAGTCAATTTCAGATTTAATTCATACTGAAGTTAACATTGATGTTGTATTTCACGCGAACAGGTTTTCCATTTAATATTCCAGGATTCCATCTTGGCGATTTGTTCAATACTCTTAAGGCTTCGTCATCCGTTTCTTTTGTCAGGCTTCTGGTAATCTCAATATCTGTTAGCGTCCCATTTTTCTCTACTACAAAAGAAGCAAATACTTTTCCCTGTGTGCTGTTTTTCCTGGCTACTTCAGGGTACTTAATCTCACGACCTAAGAATTCATAAAATTTCTTAATTCCTCCAGGAAAATCTGGTGCCTTTTCTAGGGAGGTAAAATCATAAACTTTGTTTGGATTGTCTTGTGCTTTTGCTTGATTTAAGCACATAGCGATGCCCATTAGGGCTAAAAGGATTAGCTTTCTCATTGTTTTTTTATTAAAATGTTGATTATTTAGTTTTTCTTTGGAGTTGCTTTTGATTTTTTAGTTGTAATAATCACAACTCCATTTTTGCCCTTATCACCATGTAAGGCTCCTGCAGATGAGTCTTTAAGCACTTCTATTGATGCAATAGATTCCTGATCCAAACTTTTTATCTCTGAAACTTCTTTTCCATCAATGATATAAAGTGGTTCTGCCTTCGGGTCAAAATCTCTATTCAATAGATTTCTCAAGGTTATGGACGTATTAGGCTTAGGTACATTTGGCCGAATACTAAATCCTGATACTTTCCCTTTTAACTTGGTATCGCCAATTTTTATTGGAGCGGTTTTAAATTTCGAACTGCTTAAAGAACCATTTTTAGTTTTAACTTCTATTACCCCTGCAAAACCGTCAGGTCCATACTTAGCCCTTGCTAAACTATCTTTTAAAATACTTACAGTTTCTATGTTATCGGGATCAACATCACTAAGTGATGATGTGCCTCTTATATACTGTTTATTACCATCTATTACAATTAAGGGTTCAGTGCCAAAGGCAGGCGCTCCTCTAAGCGTAATTTTGGTTGTTTTTGTGCTATCTGGCTTTTGAGCAAAACCAACTAAACTAAAACTCATCATTATGGTAAAGGCGATTATATTTTTCATGTTGGTTAGAATTTTCTTTTAAGTTCAAAAAAATTAGAAGTTTTGTCTATAGTAAGTTCCTTTGCATCCAATGGTCTGAAAGCATTGGTTTTGGATCCTTTACTTGTAATTAGAATTACACCAGCTTTGGCTCTTGGCCCGTAAAGACTAACAGCTGCCTGATCTTTTAAAACAGAAATCGATTCTATGTTATTTGGATTTATAGTGCTCAATTGGTTATTGTTTGGCAACCTCACACCATCTAAAATGATCAATGCTTCTTGATTTATGCCATCTTTAAAGGTGATCCGGTTTGTTGGTATACTGCTTGTTTTATTTTCTTTTGTTGGGTCATTGAGTGTGAAATTAACGTTGATGTTATATTTTACCCTCACAGCTAAGCCATTCTGGATGCCTGGGTTCCATTTTGGCGATTCTTTTATAACCCTCATCGCTTCTTCATCGGTACCACTTCCTAAACCCCGTGTGATTTGAACATCTGATAATGAGCCATCTTTTTCAACAACAAAACTGAGGAAGACTTTACCCTGCACATTATTCTCTTGTGCCATTTTTGGGTACTTAATGCTGCCACCCAGGTATTTATAAAACTTGGCTATACCGCCCGGAAATTCTGGTTGTTTCTCAATTGAAATGAAATCATACACTTTATCGGTATTTTCAGATTTAACAGCACCGGTTTCTGTTTCAGCGGTTTTAGGAAGATAAGATATGATGTTAATCTTGTTCAGATTTACATATCCATCCGATTTCGGCAATAATGTATTCTTAAACGCTTCTGAAGATTCTGGAATTTTAAAACTTACCGTTAAAGCATATTTGCCATCTGCTACAGTTTTAAATCCTTTATAAGATAAAATTGCTTTCATCACTTCTTCGTCGCAGCCTGCTCCCAGTTCTACATTCGAAGTAACATTGGTAACCCTGCCGCCTTTTAGATTAAATTTTATCTGGGCATTACCTTGTACCTCATCGCTGCTGGCTGCGCCTGGATATTTAATATTCCTTAATAAAAACTGATAAAATCCTTTCCAGTTTGCATCTGTTTTGCCATCAACTGAAATTTTCGGTGCTGGAATTATCTTCTCGGGTGTTGTAACCATGTTTTCAACAATCTCAATCGGTTTCTCTAAAGGGATTTGATCGGTAATGGATAACAACTTCTCATTTTTGCGTACAGTAGCCGACGAAAACACAATTAGAATGGCAAATAAGGGGATAAAAATTCCATACTTCATAATAGCGATCTTTTTAGACCGCTCTTTATGAAGCATGAAAATTCTTTTTTTGATCAATGATTTTTCTAAAAAGCCATTTGTTAGGGCATTTGGCGAAATGCCGAACGACTTACTTAGCAATAACATGGCATATTCCGCTTTATCGCCTTGAAATTCGGCAGCAAGTTCATCAGCCAAAAACTCGTGGATATTTTTAATTGCTTTTTTATAAAGATAAATCACGGGGTTTAACCAGGTAATAATCCCTATAATTTCGAAAAATAAAATATCTACTGTATGCCATTGTTTGATATGTGCTTCTTCATGAATATCAATCACATCCATTTGTGGTAATTCCCGATCAATTACTTTTTTGCCAAAAAAAGAGAAAGCCGAGCCAGCTTTGCTTATTGAGATGAGTTTTTTTACCGCTAACAGGTTAAATACCAATCTACCTAAGAAGAACAAAATACCCGCGCAATAGATGTAAACGAATGCGTTCCCCCAGTTAAAACCGGTATTGCGCTCCGTTACAATCGTTGCTTGTGCTAATACGGCTTCCCAATTAACTGAAGTATAAACCTGTTGTGCCGCTCTTTGCTCCGTTAGCCATTCTAAACGGATAAATGGTATAGATAGCGACAAAACGCCCGCAGCTACTAAATAAATGCGGTTTAAAGTGAAATAGGTCTCCTTATCTAACAGTAATTTGTAAAAACCGAAAAAAACAATTAAGTATAAGTTCACCTGTAATAGGTAGTGGGCAAAACTCATTTTGGCTTATGTTTAATTTTATTAATCATTTTTAAAATCTCATCAACATCACTTAAATCCAGCTTTTCTTCTTTAACGAAGAAAGAGAACATACTCTCTACCGAATTTTCGAAGTAATTGCCCAGCAACTTTTCTGTTGCGTGGCGTTTATATTCTTCTCTACTGATTAAAGGATGATATTGGTGGGCCTTACCGAAAGCTTCGTGACCAATAAAACCTTTGGTTTCTAAAATTCTAATAATGGTTGATACGGTATTGTAAGCAGGTTTAGGGAGGGGGAGTTCATCAATAACTTCTTTGACGAATGCTTTTTCCAATTGCCATAAAACCTGCATAATCTGTTCTTCGGCTTTGGTTAAATCTTTAATTTCCATAATAGTTAATAATAATAAGGATGATGGCAAATTACTTTGCCTTAACTAAAGTTAAAACTAATTAATTAGTTATCCTAATTTTATTTAATAAATAATTAGAAAAATTAATGAAAATGCGTTTTTGCTCTCTTTTAAGATCTTACTTTAAGAAATGTAAATAGATTTAAGTGCTTATTTTGTTGTAAATGAGTATTTTGTGAAGGGCTGATAAGATGGAGGCTATATTGTAATCAGGTTATTTTTGATACCATATACCACTAACCCGGTGCGCGATTTAATATTCAGCTTCGCAAAAAGAGATTCTCGGTAGTTATCTACTGTACGCGGACTTACGTTCATGAGGTCTGCAATTTCCTTATAAGTAAGTTCGGTACTGCAATATTGTAAAAATGTAAGTTCTCTTGCAGAGAATACTGGTTTTTGATCGCTGTCTTTCAATGCTACCAAAAGTCTGCCAGATACCAGTTCGTTTACATAGAAACCCTTGTCTACTATTACTTTAATTGCAGTCAGCAGATCTGATGGGGTTGATTCTTTAAGCATATAGCCTCCGGCACCTGCTTTAAGCATCCCGATAATCGCTTTTTCATCTTCAAGCATACTTAATGCAAGCACATGTACATTCGGATGATTGGTTTTAACCCATTTGGTTGCTGCAAAGCCGTCCATTACCGGCATATTAATGTCCATTAATACCAGTTGAACGTGTTTATGGTTGTTTATTTTAGACTGGAGATCTAATCCGTTTACAGCCTCAAACGTGACATTTATCTCGTCAAATTCTTCCAATAGGCTGGCCAATCCGGAACGGAAAAGCGTGTGGTCATCAACAATAGCGATAGAGATACTTTGGTCTTGCATACAATTAAGGGTAAGGAACTTCTATTGAAATGGAAGTGCCTTCGCCTGGCGTCGAATTTAATATTAATTTTCCATTGATCATCTCAATTCTTTTATAAATTGAATTTAGTCCCATTCCCGATTTTTTTGATTTAATTTCTTCAGGGTTAAAACCAACCCCGTTTTCCGCAACCCTTAAATGTAAAGTATGGTCTGCCAGGTACGAATCGATCTGAATATAGGTTGCCTGGGCATGCTTTATGATGTTATTGATGATTTCCTGCAATAAACGAAGAATGATTAAATCTTTGTTCGGCGATGTAATTTGCAGATCGATTAATTGGTTGTGGATCTTTAGTTCATAAGAACCGGCTTTATTCAACCAGTTAATTTCCTGATCAATTGCGTGGCCAATGCCATTTTCTACCAGTTGCTCGCCATGTAATAGTTTTGCCAACTCCCTTAATTCTTTAATTGATTTGTTAACAAGGGCTAACGAATTGTCGATTTTCTTCCTGGCCTTTTCTCCATCGTTTAAATTTACAGAGTTTAAGGTGAGTGTAGTAAGACTGAGCAGTTGGCCAACATTATCATGTAATTCTGTGGCTATACTTTGCATCGTTTGATCCTGAACTTCAACCCGGGTTTGAAGCATTTCGGAGTCAAATTTTTGCTGCATATTCTGCTTTTCCAGAAAATGGTTCTTTTTATGCCTGGTATAAGATCTGATATATAAAATCAAAAACACAGGCATAAGAAGAAATACTAAAGTTGCAATGGCAACTAAGATTGCAATTTTTGTTGTTTCATTCTGCATATAAAGGAATATAACCAAAAGCTATATAATATAAGGTTTAACAGGATATAAATAAGGAATTTTAAAGCAAAGCCCATAAATTTAACCGTAAATAACCCATCAAAAATATTCGCCGTGGTACTTCCAAAGTAATAAAACAAAACGCCTGTTACCCACCAAAATTCAGGATGAGTTTTAATTTCGATAAAGTTTTCATCTTTCAATAGCAAATAATAATAATAGAGGCAATAAAACGTGAAAATGACAGACATCACGCTAATGGTAATCGTATTTAAATCGGTAAAAGGTTTGGTGGTTAAAAAGAAAATATAGGTTAGGGCTATAATGCCTAAACCTATAATAAATATAGATTTAGGTTTGGTATATTTTTTTATGCAGTAGTACAGGCCATATAATATTGCACTGATTTCAAAAGCAATATAAATATTAAATAGCCATAAATTATGTATACCTCTCATAGCAAGATAGGCAGCGGCTTCCTCAGTAACTAATGCAATGCCTAAATAACACGTAATTACTTTCCCAAAAGCATGTTTATCTTTCCATATGATTGCAATAGCAGCTATAAAACAGATAACTTCTGCTATAAATATCGGAGTTAAATACCTCATTCTTTATAATTGTGTGCCTTCACAATATTCCGGACAGCTCTGACCTCTGTTTCCTATGTCGTCAAGATCGTCCTCATGTTCTTCATCATTGCTTTCGCATGCAGTAGTAGGTACCAATAATAAAGTATTTTTACCTACAGATCCTTTTTTTACCCCTTCAGGTAAAACATCGGTATATTGTGCAAAATAGAGCCTTAACCCATCATATTTTCCTTCGCTCATTAATTTTGCAATTTCCAGTATCTGCTCTGCCGGAAACCATACGGCTTTGGTGAAGGATTGTGGGAATTTTCTTGCTTCTACAGCATAGGCATCAACCATGGCCTGCGCAACCTTCTTATCGATTGGTTCCGAATTTAATTTTTGACTCATAAATTTATTTGTTTGATTTTCTCTAAAAATCGATAATAATAAGGGTATCGGCAAGAGGTATTTGCAATAAAAATACCGTAAAAATACCCTTTCATTTAGGGCGTTTTGCGCTAACGGCGAATTGCGGCGTACCACTACTTTTGGTATACAATAACAGCTGAATAATTTGCGATTGTAAACGATGAATGCGGTGGGCCCTATTAAAACAAATATTTTGAACTTATTTTAAAATAAGTCTATTTTTTTTATAAAGCTTGATTATAGAAACATTAACCATTTAATTCTTTCAAAAATGATAAACAATATCCTGCTACGGGAAAATCACAGTTCGATCAGTGAAAGGGAAGTTGAAATTGTACACCTGTTATCGATGGGTTACAACAGTAAAGAAATTGGCGAAATGCTTTTTATCAGCGAGCATACCGTTAATACGCATCGAAGAAATATGGTAAGAAAGCTTGATCTTAAAAATTCTTATCAATTAATTGTTTGGGCCTTTAAAGAAAGAATATTATCCTTATAAGGGTTAAGATACGCATAACCTCTCATTCTAAACAGCAAAGCCTGCTATTTGATACTAAAGTCAAATCAGCAGGCTTTTGTTTATACAATGTAAGGGTTTAAGGTCTTGCGGGTTGTGGGGCAGGTAGCTCTTTTCTTGGAATCTGTGCCTCGCGCTGCGAAGTATTGTAAACAAAAGAAGCAATAATGGTTGCTGCCTGTTTTAAATCATCCTCAACAAGCCTATCATAAGTATCCATATTGCTATGGTGGGTACGGGTATTGTAATCGGCAGGATCCTGAATGAACTGGAAACCTGGGATGCCTACGGCATCAAAGGCCTGATGATCGGTACCACCTGTGTTATTAATGGTGATGGTGGTAGCGCCAAGATCGTTAAAAGGTGTTAACCAACTTTGAAAAATCGGACCAGCCGCTACATTGCCCTGTAAATAAACGCCGCGGATTTTCCCTGTTCCATTGTCAAGGTTGTAATAAGCTGATATTTTTTTCTGATCTGGCATTAATACCATAGTTTTCGGATCACCAAAATGTTTTGCCACATAACCTCTTGATCCAAATAAACCTTGCTCTTCTGAGCTCCAAAGTGCAATACGGACGGTGCGCTTTGGTTTAAAATCTATCGCTTTTAAAATACGCATGGCTTCCATCATTACGGTAGAACCTGCTGCATTATCTGTAGCGCCCGTTGCCGCATGCCACGAATCGAAGTGCCCGCCAATCATTACCACTTCATCTTTTAGTTTTTTATCGGTTCCAGGTATTTCGGCAATTACGTTATATCCTTGAGGATCTTGGTCGTAAAATGAGGTTTTGATATCAGCTTCAACTTCTACAGGCTTGCCAGCTCGTAAAAGACGCAATATATGCAAGAAATCTTCTGCGGCAACTTCAAGTTCTGGCGATACCGGTTTTGCATCCAAAGCATAAGAAGCACCGTTACTGGTAAAAAAAGTCCCCTGTCCGCCACGGGCATAAGTTAAAATTAAACCTACTTTTTCTTCTACCAGCATGGCACTCATTGCCGCACGGATTTCACGCATTTTCATCATCTGCGCCATTCTATCGGCCATTGGTCCGCTGGTTGGACGCTGCCTTTGGCCTGCAGCCTGTGGTTTTGCTGCGGCCATCTGTGCCAGGGTAGTATCGGCATAGCGCAAAAAATCGGGCTTAATGCCACTTGTTAATGGGGCACCCTGATCCATCATAACGATTTTTCCGGCCAATTTACCTTTGTATTTCGCTAAATCGGAAACGCTATCGGCCTTGATTAAAATGACCTCGGATTTGATCGGGCCATTTGTTCCAGGTGTCCATGCCTTAGGAGAGGCAATAATGGCATGGTAATAAGGGAGTGTGGTGGCGGCATAGTATTTGTCTATCTGCCAGCCTTTACCGAAAGTTCCCCAGGCTTCAAGGTGTACATTTTTTAATCCCCAATCGGTTAGTTGCTTTACAGCCCAGTCTTGTGCCTTTTTTAATCCCGGAGAGTTTGATAAACGGGGACCGCTTACATCAGTTAAATTAAAAGCAATATCCATTGCTTTCGAATTTTCCAGGCCTTCCTTTCTTATTTTTTGTACTACAGCTGCATCAGGGGTGTCTTGTGCAAAAGCTGAAAAGCACAGGCCAAAGGCCAATGCTATGATTGTAAATTTTTTGATCATTTTATGAATAATTTGGTGGTTGATTTTAGTCTAAAATACACTTTAAACCACTTCAAATTATTTTCCAATGAGATTTTTACATGATCACAGCCCTAAAACCTAAATTTACAGATTGAAACTATTTTATGCTCTTTTTAGTTACAATAAAATAGCCAATAATGAAAAGAACCAAAGTATAAATCAAACTGGTCCATATTTCCTGCGTAAAAACCGGGAAATCAAGCGGATTGCCTTCTTTTTTTACCCTGGTCATTTTTAAAGACAAAGCAGGTAATGAATAAGGGATCAGGTATGCATATTTCCAACCTACATTTGCGGTAATGATGCCCATAATGGTGCCAACAAAACCAATGCCCATTGGCTTAAGAAAATCGGCCCATAGCAAGCTTAATATAAACTGTAGCGATAAAATGCCTAAAGAGGATAAGAATAATTTGGCGTAAGAGTTAACCAGGATATTTAGCGGGTTGTATTGATTAAAATTAAGCTTAGGCACCAATACCTGTAATAAGTGGCCAAAGGCGTAGGTAAGTGTAGCAAATAAGAATAAGCAGATAAATATTAACAACACAGCATATAGGTATTTTGCCGCATAAATCGAAAATTTATTTAAGGGTTGAGCAAATAACATTTTCCATGTATCGTTTTTATGTTCGATATTATTGACTGAAAAGGCCATGAATATAACATAGAAGGGCATTATCAAAAATCCCATTACACCGAGCGCTGCACCACTGTAATGTGCCCATAATACCATTGGAGGATAATGCCTGGCAATGATTTTCTCAGCGTCGGAATAAAAACCAAAGCTGATTAACCCGCAAATAATAATTGGTAATAATATAGCTGCCCAGAAAGCTAAGGTTTTTCTGGATTTGTAAAATTCTGATACTAAAGAAATATAAAGAGCGTGCATGTTAGTTTGTTTTGGTAATATCAAGGAATAAATTTTCGAGGTCTTTTCGTTGCTGATAAAGACTGCTCACCGTGAAACCATTTTGGATAAGTAATGTATTTAGTTCTCCACTTTTTTGTGAGGAAGTAAAGGGTATAGTAATTATCCTATCGGTTTTTGCCATAATTTCATAACCCGATTTGGTTAAAAGCGAACTTGCGTTTTCGATATTGTCTACTTCGATTTCGAGCATAGGTTTGCTCAGTAAATGAAGTTCGTTAATGGTGCCCTGAAATAATAATTGACCTTTGTTTATAATGCCAACATGGGTTGCTGTTCTTTCTATTTCTGCCAATAAGTGGCTTGAAACCAATATTGTTTTTTGGTGTTTTGTGGCTAAATCGATCATAAGGTTCCTTACCTCAATGATGCCATTTGGATCTAAACCATTTGTAGGCTCATCCAGCAGGAGTAATTCAGGATCTGAAATTAGTGCCTGCGCAATGCCCAGCCGTTGTTTCATGCCTAATGAATATTTATTGGCTTTTTTATTTGCTGCTTCTGTCAAACCTACCAGCGAGAGCATTTCATCAGCTTTTGATTTTTTTATGCCCAGTAAAATGCAGCGGTTAACGAGGTTTTCTTTTCCTGTTAAATGGCCATAAATGGCTGGCTGTTCTACCAGGGCACCTATGCGCTTAAGGGTAGCAATGCGATTACTGTTTATTTCTTTGCCAAATATAAAAACCTGATCAGAAGGGGATTTGAGCAGGTTAAGCAAGATTTTTATGGTGGTTGTTTTTCCAGCCCCATTTGGGCCTAAGAAACCATAAATGCTGCCTTTTGGTACTTGTAAGGAAAGATCTTTTACAATAACCTGGTTGCCGAAGTTAAAGTTTAAACCTACAGTTTCGATAGCGTAATTACCCATTGTTTCTATTTGAAAATAGCAGTTACTTGTTTCACAACAGAACCAGATGTTTTTGTAGGTTTTACAACTATTTCTGCATCATTCTGACTGGTGCTAACCGTAAGTGTTAAAATAATCATCATAAATACTGGTAATAATAAAAGTAAAAATGGCGATGTGTTTGCTAACTTTTTCATGATTGATAGTTTTATTTGAGCGGTTGCGAAAATACCATCAGTAACTACTGTTTGATTTTTTAAGTTGATTGCTGATGATGTTTTCATTTTGTTTTCGTTTTGATGATTCAAAGAAACTCAAGAAAAACAACCTGCTAAAATCTATTATACCAAGTGTTCAAGATTCTAGATCAACAGACATTTTTGGCGTTTGTCGATAAAATTTGCCTATTGGGCCGTTGGTAGAAAAAAAATGCCCGTTGGTAGATTGTGTAAGTAAATCGATAAAACTTTATTTATTTTGGATGCATGAAAGAAGCAGTACTAAAATATGCTGGTTAACTGCTTTTTATTGTTAAACAACTTGTAAATGAAAGAAAGTAAGGGAGCTTTAATATTGCACAGCATTTTCTGGGCAATAATATTGGTAGCTGCTGTTGTTATTGTAATAACAGCTGATTCGCAAATAACATTAAAACGAGAATTAATTTCATTTGGGCTATTTGGAATCCTGAATGTTTCCCTTTTCTATATAAACTATATTTTTTTAATCCCTGAACTTATTAAGAGAAGAAAAAAGTATTGGCTTTATGTTCTCGCTTTTTTTCTGATGATTGCAGTTGCTGCCTTAATTAAGACAATTATTGCGGTGTTAAATCCTGCAGATATGATGATGGTAAAAGGGGGGAAAGCAGAATATAATGTGAATGAATATTTTGCAGGTAGAGCTTTTATTGGCGGTTTTTTCATGATCAGCAGCTGCATTATCAAATTCACCACCGATTGGTTCGGAAGCGAAAGGATTCAGCGGAATTTAGAAAGTGAACGCCGCGAAATGGAGCTCCAGTTTTTAAAATCGCAGTTAAACCCACATTTCCTTTTTAATTCGCTAAACAATATCTATTCACTGGCCTATCAGAAATCAGATAAAACAGCCGATGCCATTATGAAGCTTTCAGAGATTATGCGTTACATGATTTATGAGAGCAATACGCCGACAGTAGCGCTAAGCAAAGAAGTAGACTATTTAACCAGTTATATCGAATTACAAAAAATAAGGTTTAAAGATGGGGCCTACATAGAGCTTACCTTAAACGGCGAAATCGACAATCAAAAAATCGTTCCTTTAATGTTGATTTCATTTGTAGAAAATGCATTTAAACATGGTGTAGTAACCGATCCGGCCGAACCGGTAAAAATTAATATCATTGCCAACCAAAAGATTTTGCATTTTAGTGTAGTAAATAAAAAGAACCAACAGAATAAAGATGCGCAGGGAGGGGTTGGTTTAACCAATGTAGAACGACGGTTACAATTGGTTTATCCTGATAGATATAAATTAAATGTTGTAAATTCGGCTACCCATTATACCTGCGAACTGATGATTGATATATAATCCGATAACTAACCATAACCCGGATAAAATCATTAATTAAAATAATAACCTAAAATGAACTTAAACTGTATTGTTGTTGATGATGAGCCTTTAGCGCTTGATATTTTACAGGATTATATTTCGAAAGTACCTTTCTTAACCATGGTTAAAAGGTGTGAAAACCCTATTGAAGCCTTGCAGATTGTTCAGGGCGGAGGGATTGATCTTGTGTTTTTAGATATTCAAATGCCTGAACTGACCGGAATCCAGTTTTTAAAAATTGCCGGCAATAAATGCCACTATATATTAACTACCGCTTACCCACAGTACGCTTTAGAAAGTTACGACCTAAATGTTTCGGATTACCTGTTAAAGCCAATTGCATTCGACCGTTTTTACAAAGCAGTAGAAAAAGTACATAATCAGGTAAAACCGGTTGAAGCTCCTGCAAGTGTAGCACAGCCCATCGTTACACCCGCACCATTCTCTGGTTCAGCAAATCCTGTTCAGGATTATATTTTCGTTAAAACAGAGCATAAGATTCAAAAAATCTATCTGCACAATATTTTATTTATCGAAGGTTTAAAAGATTATATCTCGATATTTACGAAAGATGAGCGTGTAATTACGCTACAGAGTATGAAGAAGATGGAGGAAGCTTTACCTCAAGGTCAGTTTATCAGGGTACACAAATCTTATATTGTGGCTGTTGATAAAATTGAAAGTATCGAGCGTAGCCGCATTACCATCAATCAGAAGATTATCCCTGTTGGCGATACTTACCGCGATGAATTTTTCAGGGTAATCGGAAATAAGAATATTTAGTGCGGTTGGCGTTAGGCGCTTAACCAGTTCAAATAATTAACCTTTTAATGCCACGGAAGCACAGAAACCACGGAATGATCCTGCCGCGATTGTCGTCCTGAGCGGAGTCGAAGGATCTTTAAAGAGATTAATGAAAATTATAAAGTGGCAACCTGCGCCATTGGTTGACCTAAAACTTTCCTGATTTCGTTTTCTACTTCCAATGTAATATCATTTGGCGTTTTTACGCCCGGTTCTATCGGTTTTAAAACTGTCCATTTTAGCCCATTGCCCGTGGTTAATGGAAACATGCCAAAGCGAACAATTTTCCACGAGTTTTCTATTGCCACGGGCACTACCAAAGCATTGGGTACTACTTTTAATATGGTAGCAATACCTCCAAATTGGAATGTTTTCAGCTGACCATCTTTCGCTCGGGTCCCCTCCGGGAAAATAACAGTGCTCCAGTTGTTTTCTTTCATTCTACGGCCAAGCTTGATGATTTCGGAAATGGCCTGTTTGTTATCTTTTCGGTTAATATTTGCCCCACCGCCCAAACGAAGGTTAATGGATATGGATGGAATACCTTTGGTAAGCTCAATTTTAGAGATAAATTTTGCACTGTGTTTTCTTAAGAACCAAATTAACGAAGGGATATCGTACATGCTCTGGTGGTTCGCGGCAAAAATAATTGGTCTATCTGTTGGTAAATCGTATTCATTCTTAAAGCTGATTGAATTGAATAGAAAGATCTGGCAGTAGGTTAGGAAAAAGTTAAGGATATCTACCGAAACTTTATGCGCTTTATAGCCAAAAAGCTTATAACAAACCCATTGTATAGGATGGAAGATACAAAGTGTTAATCCAAAGAAAATATAAAAAATAGGGCTTAAAATATATCCGAAAAGCTTGCTCATCTGGTTGATTTAATAGGTGGCAAAGATAATAATAAATTATTCTGGTTCTTTGAAGATGTATTTTTCTTCGTATCCAATCTCAAACGTTTTTAAGAAACTGGTGTACTCCTGTAAAAAGTTTTCCTTTTTATGGTGCTGCTCCTGGTTTTGGATGTATTGAATAACATGTTGAACATGGCTTTTTGAATAAGAGAATGCACCATAACCTTCTTGCCAGGCAAATTTAACTTTACAAAATCTCTGATCGTTAATCCATTTTGAACTTTCTGTTTTTACATTCTGGATCAGGCTGGAAATGGATTGATGGGGCCGCATACCGATAAAGATGTGAATATGATCTGGCATACAATTGATCTGGATCATTTTATGGTTATTTGCCTGAAATATCCCTGTGATATATTTCAAAAGCCTTTCTTTCCAATCTTTATGAATTAATGAGGCGCGAAATTTAACGGCAAAAACAAATTGAATATGCAATTGGGTATAGGTATTCGGCATGGTATTTAAATTTAAATCATAGTCAAACGTTCCTACGGAACGAAAATTGCTGTGTACAATTTCTACCGAGGAAATGCCCATACTGGACATTAATAATTTTTAGGATGATTTAATATTTAGGGGTTGCATTAGCAATTTAAAACAAATATCTTATTAATAAGGGTCGATGCATTGTTTTGCAATCTTAAATTAGGTATAATTTTTTGAATTATAAAAGATGTAGCATCTTTTATTGGTCACGAAACGTTCCTACGGAACGAAAATTGCAATTTGTATTATTTCTACCTAGGATTTGTTCCTACGGAACAGCTTATAGATTTAGTAACAAAATAATAAGCACTTGGAATAAATAAAGGTGTGCCCATTTTTTTAAAAAAATCTTATAATTCACCAGATTGCCCCTAATGTCCCATCGGGACATATGCCAGGTAGAAAAAAATATGCAATATTTTTATGTTCCGTTAGGAACATTTGGTGGTTGTCCGAGCTACAATTCGCCATTCATTATCATCAGCTTGGCTTTTAAAATTGCGGCAACGCTTATCGAATCGGTAATCTCTCCATTCAAAACCATTTGATAAGCTTCATCAAAGGGCAATTTTTTTACCACGAGTTGTTCTGTTTCTTCTGGCATCGCGATACCCTGAATTAAACCAGTGGCCACATAGATTATGCTCAGTTCATCGCTCACCGAGTTAGACAAATGCATTCTTTGGATCTCTTTCCAGCTCCTGGCGCTCATTCCCGTTTCTTCCAATAATTCCCTTCTGGCGCTTTCTAGCGATGCTTCGTGAAATGGACCACCACCTTCGGGAATTTCCCAGCTGTAAGCATTAAGGGCGTACCGATATTGACCAACCAGCCAGGTATTGTAATTTTCATCTAACGGGAGGATTCCGATCGCCAGGTTTTTGAAGTGAACGGTACCATAAATTCCTTTTCCGCCCGAGGGGTTAATTACCTGATGCTCGGTTAAGCGGATCCAGTTATTATCGTACTTTACCTCGCTCTCTAGTGTTTTCCAAGGGTTAATCTCTTCCATGCTGCAAGATAACAACTTGTTATCCTTTTATAAGGAAGAAATTGTATTGAAGAAATTTAGTGCAAAAAAAAGTGCTTAGATTTTTCTAAGCACCCTTGGTTAAAATTAGAATGATCCTTCATCAGGGCGGTTGTCCTGCTCTTCTTTCTTCTTTTTATTCGTACCGGTAAATGTAGTTTTCCCAAAGCGGTAAGAGAAGGTTAAATTTCCCATTGTTCCCTGAAACTGGCGTTCAAAATCAACAATTGTGGCTCTATCTTCAGTGGTCATGCTCCATCTTCTGGTGTTAAATACATCTCTAACATTGAAACTTAAAGATGCTTTTTTGTTAGGGAAATCGTATTTGGCTCCACCGTCAACCCCATACATCGCATTACGTTTTCCCTGTGCCATCACTTCTGGCGCCCTATAATCACCACGCACCTGTAACGATAAATTTTTAACTACTGTTAAATTTCCGGTAATGTTGGCATTCCAGCTAAAGCCACTGCTTGATGGAATGTCAAATCGTGCATCACCGGCAAACTTAGCCTGGTATAAGTTTACGTTAGTGGTAAAATTTAAAGCCTTAATCAGATCAAAACGGCCAATTAACTCTAAACCACTATTGATTTGATTCGTTAAATTTTGAGGGGTTGAAGTAATAATTCCGTTAACAGGGGTACTTCTTACCCGTTGAATTACATCATTGGTTTGGCGGAAATACAAGCTTGAAGTTAAAGTTACTTTTTTCCAGTATTTGCTATAACCCAATTCGAAAGAGTGTACATCCTCTGGCAATAAATTCGGGTTACCACCTCTATAGTTTAAAGGATCCGAAACATCCAAAAACGGATTGGTATCCCAAGGGCGAGGGCGGTTTACGCGGCGAGTATAGCTCAATTGAAGTTGATTATCGCCCTTTAATTTCTGCGTTAAGAAAACACTTGGATATATCCTTTTGTAGTGGATATTTCCTTCGGCCGTGGTTAATACATTGCCAGTGTAACCTTCTAAATGTGTATCTAAACGTGCATCTTCTCCTCTTAATCCAATTTGGTAACCAAAATCTTTAATCTGGTTCTGATAATTGAAATAAAGTGCGTGCACCTGATCCTTACTGTCGAAACCGTTAATTAATTTATTATTACTGACATAAATATTCGTATTTGTAGGGATCGAATCTGCATATTGATCATTTTCCCCTAAGCGGATCTGGCTGCGGTATCCAGCTTCAATTTTACCAGCTTTACCTACAGGTAATGCATAATCAGTCTGGATATTGTAATTGGTGTTATTGCCTGTGTTAAAAACGCGCTGCAAACTTAAGGTTTCATCAATGGGTACACCATTGCGGTTAGTGGTATTTGTGCTATAATACTGATCGCTATTATTCGTGCCGTAAGAATAACCAAAATTAAAGGTTAGTTCTTCCTTCGGTTTCTTAAACTTTTGTACATAATCTAAATTTGCATCATAACTTGTTCCAAAACCGTCGGTGCTATTCGTTCTGTTGCTTAGTAGAACTGGCGAATGGTTTTTATCTAATTGTCTGATGTCGAGCTGCTCGTTACGTTCATTATCTCTTGAGTTAAAACCTCCTGATAAGCTGATTACACTTTTGGGAGCTACATAATAATCAATACCTGCTTTGGCATTATGTCCTTTATCCAATGATCTGGAGGCTGTATTTTGACTGGCAAATCTTGTTCTCAATGAATCTGATTTGTAAGTAATATCCTGAAAGCCACCTCCAATACGATTGCCGTAACGATAGCCATAGTTTCCATAAATATTGACCTTACTGTTCTGAAAACTTAAATTAGTGTTGGCATTATAGTTATCGCGGTTACCTGCAGTTAATGCAACTGAGCCGTTAAAGCCAAGTTTCGTATTTTTCTTTAGTACGATGTTGATGATCCCTGATTGACCTTCTGCATCATATTTAGCCGATGGGTTAGTAATTACCTCAACGCTTTCGATAGAACTGGCTGGGATTGATTGAAGGATTTGTGCTACATTACCGCCAGCAATTAAAGATGGTTTTCCATCAATTAGCACTTTAACTCCGGTAGAACCGCGTAAACTCACATTGCCATCCATATCGGTAGAGACAGAAGGAACATTCTGCAATAAATCGCCTGCTGAGCCACCTTCGCTGATTACGCTCTGATCTACAGCGAAAATCTTTTTGTCGATCCCCATTTGCATGCCTTGTTTTTGGCCTGTTACAGTAATTTCGCTCAGCATATTGCCTTTTGAAGGATTCATTTTAATCTCGCCAAAATTTAATATACCCGTAGCAGCAGTAATTACCACGTTATCTCTAACCATGGTTTGGTAGCCCACAAAGCTTATTTTAAAGGTGAAAGTTCCGGTTGGAATATCTGCCATCACAAATGCACCATTTATATCTGTTTGGGCAATTTTTGCATTTTTGCTTGTTGCTTTATCAATTAAAACAGCGGTTGCAAATGGAATGGTTTCTTGTGTTTTTGCATCCTTAAGTACTCCGGTAATTTTTGCTTTTCCACCTGTTTGCGCGAAAAGACTAAAAGATAAGCTTAAAAGTAAAAGGGTAATCTGTATTGTTCTCAATTGTAAAAGTCTCATTAAAAATAAAATTTCGTGTGTTTTGTAAAGGGAGACAAAGTAACGGCAACTAAGTTTAATTAAGGAGCCGTAACTATTTTATTACAGCCATTTTATAGTAATATTTTTGTGGGTCAATCTCCGGTTGGCTGTTATCAATTGGCAGTTTTCAGTCTGGCTAAAACAATAAAGAATATTGCAACTGAACAATCTGCAAAATGTTACTTTTGTGTATGATGAAGAGGATACTAATTGTTGATGATTTGCACCCTGCATTTAAAGAGCAGGCCATTGCTATGGGCTACCAGGTTGATGATGAACCACAGATTACCCGCCAACAAACATTAGATAAAATAAAAGATTATACAGGTATTGCGGTAAGAACGAAATTTAGGATAGACACCGAAATTTTTGCTGCCGCTCCAAACTTAAAGTTTGTGGCAAGAGCGGGGGCGGGCTTAGATAATATTGATGATAAAATCGCTTTTGAAAGAAATATCGAGCTAATTAATGCGCCCGAAGGTAATTGTGATGCCGTTGGCGAACATGCTACGGGGCTGCTTTTATCGTTGATGAACAACTTCCGCAGGGCCGATATTGAGATTAGAAACGGAGTATGGGATAGGGAAGGTAACCGTGGTTACGAATTGAAAGGCAAAAAGGTAGGGATTATTGGTTATGGCTTTATGGGACAGAGCTTTGCGAAAAAACTGGCGGGTTTCGAGGTGGATGTAATGGCCTATGATAAGTATAAAACTGGCTTTTCTGATGCTTTTGCCTGCGAGGTAAGCATGGAAGAAATTGTGAAACACAGTGATGTACTGAGCTTGCATATTCCCTTAACAACCGAAACCAGGCAAATGATTGACGACGAGTATCTTTATCATTTTAAAAAGCCCATTTTCTTTATCAATACCGCGAGGGGCGAAATTGTAAATACGCCAGCAGTGTTGAACGCAATTAAAAGCGGAAAGATTTTAGGTGCCGGACTGGATGTGCTGCAAACAGAAAAATTTCCTGCACTGGGCGAACAGATTTGGTACGATGAACTTAAAAATAACGAAAAGGTAATTTTAACGCCACATGTTGGTGGTTGGACATTCGATTCTTACCGTAAAATTTCGGAGGTTTTGGCTGAGAAGTTAAGGGATCTTAATTTTTAGTGAACCATAATCCAGACTTAGTTTAATTTGGAAAGCAGGAGCACTGCCAGTATTTGAGGTTCTGTCCTGCTTTCCATTACTCCAGACTTAATGTCTGAAATCATTATATCCGATAGCTATCGGATCAGGTTCATACAGAGCGGTTGTGACCTTCAAACCCTAAAATAAACTACTGTTTCTGAGGAAAATAAAAATAGCATTGCCATCCAGAGTATGTTGCGGCATTTTTTTTATTTCGACAATTAAAGGTCTTTGACAGGTTCAAACTGACAACATTCTGCTTTAACTTAATGACACTGAGCATTGCCCTGTAGTTACTTCTTGATTTGTAAAAAACAAGATCGCCCAGTTGCCCGTTAATTTTGATTATTCCGTTCCGGAGCGCCATAATTTTAGTATATTGGGTTAAACAAAAGAATGATTACCCAATTTAATCGATCTGATTAAAAACCCAAAACCCCACCTTTACGCCACATTTACCCCACGTTTAGGCCACCTTCCGGCCAGGCTTGCCTGCACCCTGCTGTATACCTATTTGCCTACTGCTTCGCACCTGCTTTGGTTGAGGTAGAGTCACGTTGAAGATCAGCGATGTCAAAGATTTGCATCGCCTTAGTTTGGCGGGTTAACAATAGCTAAATAAAAGGCGAAGGGAAGCATAGCCTGGGGTTATTTTGGGCCACAGCTGTGTCGGTATTGGGGTATGGAAAATGATGAGGGAAGGCAAAATACAAGAAGCACGAATATATTAGCCGCTCATGGCTTAAGGTTCCACCTTCGCGGGATCCGATAGCTATCGGATGACGACCCAGCGTCTCCCTTCATAGTTTCAAAGTAATCAATCTACGGATGCCTGTCTCTCCACCACACTATCTGCATCCTGCTATCCGGCCTAGCAGATTTTCGCAGGAAATCATATAGGTCTAAAAAATAGATAAACTCAATTTTATTTTCTTAAATTGGCTATACAATCTAACCAATTTTATCATGCCGAAAGATCATTTATATTCAACTACAGTTACTTGGACGGGCAATAAAGGCTCGGGTACAATGGATTACCGTTCGTACGATCGCGATTATGTAATTTCAGTAAAAGGTAAAGCCGATATTTCAGGATCGTCTGATTCTGCTTTTTTAGGTGATAAATCTAAATATAACCCTGAAGATCTGTTATTGGCCTCAATATCCAGCTGTCATATGCTCTGGTATTTACACCTATGCTCTAAAAACGAGATCGTAGTAATCGATTATAAAGATGAGGCAGTAGGTACAATGGAAGAATCGGCTGATGGAAGTGGACGTTTTAAAGAGGTTACCCTTCATCCACAGGTTTTAATAGCCGATAAGGCGCATCACGAACTTGCAGCTTCGCTACATCACGAGGCAAATAAGATGTGTTTTATTGCCAATTCATTAAATTTTCCGGTTAAACACGAACCTACTTGTAAAGCAGAAAACGGTTAACAGCTTTCAGTTTGCAATTTTCAATTGGCAGTTAACTACAAACTGTTAACTGCCAACTGAGAACTGAGTTATTTGTTTTCCCAAACATTATCTTTTGGCGTAGCATCTACATAAATGCCATTATCTAAAGCAATTGACTTTATTTTTTTAGCTGTATTCACTGTTACATTCACCGCTTTCTGGTTTGCTTTCCAAACCGCCGGCGTTTTATGAATCGTTTCAGTTTTTCCATCGGTATAAGTAACCACTACATCAAAAGGAATAACAAAGCCACCAATATTTTTAATGGTTACGGTCGATTTCCCTTTTGCAGGTGTTACTTTGGTTATGGCTAGATCAAGATAGTTGTTGGTGAAAAACCAATTCTGGAAAAACCAGTTTAAATTTTGTCCAGATCCGGCATTCATGGAGTTAAAATAATCCCATGGAATAGGGTGTTTGCCATTCCAGTTGCTCATATAGGTATGCAATGCTTTTTTAAATAGCTCATCACCCAGCATATCTTTTAAGGCCAGGTAAGATAATGAAGCCTTTCCATAGGAGTTATTCCCATAACCCGAACCCGAAACCTGATCGGACATGGAAATTACCGGTTGATCTTCCTCTGTCGATTTATCATTAATATATTTATTTACCCTAAAGTTTTTGTAAAACTTATCAGCAGCCTCTTTGCCGTGTTCTGCAATACCGATTAAATATTCGAATGTTGTCGCCCAGCCCTCGTCCATATAGGCATAACGGGTTTCGTTAATGCCCATGTAAAAGGGGAAGTAGGTATGTGCTACTTCATGGTCTTGAACCAATTGTGCAAAAACAGGATCACCAAACTGAGAATCGTTAACCATCATCGGATATTCCATGTCGGCAAAGCCTTGAAAAGCAATTGTTTTAGTATAGGGATAGGGGATGCCCGGCCAATTGTTCGAGAACCAATCTAAAGCATTAAGGTTGTATTTAACCGAGTTGATAAAATCTGTTCCGGTAGTTGGATTGTAGGCAGCCTGGGCACTTGCACGGCGGTTGGTCTTTTTATCTACAATCACACTAGCGCCATCCCAAACATAATGGTTGCTCAAAGCAAAAGTAACATCGGTAATGTGCTTTACTGCAAATTTCCAGGTGTTCCAGTCTTTTTGTAAGGTTACTTTGCCATCTTTCATTTCCTGTTCGGTAGCAATGTGGATGACCTCATCACCGTTGTATGATTTTTTTAAACGTGCAGAAATTTCTGGTTGTAACACTTCATCTGGATTCAGGAAATCGCCTGTTGCGTAAACCACATAGTTTTTGGGCGCTCTGATTGCGAATTCGTAATCATTAAAGTCGTTGTAAAACTCGGCTCTATCGGTGTGTGGAATGCGGTCCCAGCCATTATAATCATCATACACAGAGATACGAGGATAACTATAAGCCACAAAAAATGAGTTTGGATCAATCTGCCCCTCTCGACCACTTTCTTTGGATAGGGGGTAATCCCACTCTATTTTAACCGCAATTTTCGATTTTGGTAGCAACGGTTTGTTCAGTTTTACATTGCCAACTGTTCCCCAGTTTTTGCTATCTACTTTATACGTTTCGCCATCAACAGAAAAGGAGATGATGTTTAAGCCTGTGCTCAAAAAATCTTCGCTCACGGCACCACCTCTCGGTGAGGTTGGTTTGTGCAGGTTGTTTACAAAGCGAATGGCCAAAGTTTTTAAAGTATCGGTGCTGTTGTTGCTGTACAAAATTTCTTCTTTGCCGCTCACTACTTTGGTTTCGGCATCTACCTTAATATCCATGTTGTATTTACCATGGTTTTGCCAATAGTTAGGGCCAGGTTTTCCGTTCATAGCACGGGTGCCCTTTGCATATGCTGCTTTTATATTTCTAGGCATATAAAGTTCCTGGGCAGAAACAGTATAACCACCCAAACAAATGAGTAGGGCAATAGATAATAACTTTTTCATTTTTACGAATAATTTTAGCTAAAAATAGAACTAATGATTGAATTTTGGATAAGTGTATAAATGAATGTTACCATTGGGGTGATTCTTGCATATAATTATTATAAGGAGCGAATGTGTTAATCTTTATTTTAAGGCCTAATTAATGCCTGAAATTAACCTTGAGCGTCATAAAAGGTTAAAATATTGATCGCTTGTTAATTTTTTATTTGCTTTTGTAATTTCCACATTTTATCTTCGTTATAATTGAAGCAAGACTATGTAGCAAACCAACTATATAGTCTTGTTTGTTTTTTATAGCGTTTGAATAAAATTAATAGAGCAATGACAGAGGTAACATACTACACCCAAGAGGGGTTAGATAAATTAAAAGAGGAAGTTCATTATTTAACAACCACCGGTCGTCAGCTAATATCTAAAGCAATTGCAGAAGCAAGGGATAAAGGTGATTTATCGGAGAATGCAGAGTACGATGCTGCTAAAGAAGCGCAAGGTCTGCATGAAGCAAAAATTTCAAAATTAAAGAATACGTTGGCAAACGCACGTTTAATTGATGAGTCTAAATTGGATTTATCGAAAGTACTTGCTTTATCGATTGTTAAAATAAAAAATGTTAAAAACGGTGCTACCATGACTTATCAGTTGGTAGCTGAAACAGAAGCAGATTTAAAAACAGGAAAAATTTCTGTTAAATCGCCAATTGCACAAGGTTTGTTAGGTAAATCGGTAGGCGAATTCGCCGAAATCGAAGTGCCGGCAGGTAAAATGCAGTTCGAAGTTTTAGAAATATCGAGATAAGGTAGAAGGCGGAGGGTTTAAGGCTTAAGGTCTGTTCTCCGCTATAAAGCCCTAAACCTTACATCTTTAACCATACACCTTAATGACTGTTTTTTCAAAAATTGTTGCAGGCGAAATCAGTGCACATGTTGTTGCTGAAACCGTAGAATATTTAGCGTTTTTAGATGTTCAGCCTTTAACGGCGGGGCATGTTTTGGTTATTCCGAAAATCGAAACCGATTATATCTTCGATATGGATGAAGATCTGTATGTTGGCCTTTGGATGTTCGCCAAAATTGTAGCGAAAGGTGTAAAAATAGCTTTCCCATGCAAAAAAATAGGTGTTTCGGTTATTGGATTGGAAGTTCCACATGCTCATATTCATTTAATACCAATGAATAATGTAAGCGACATGAACTTTAGTAAAGAAAAATTAAAGCCAACCAGCGAAGAGTTGGCTGAGGCTGCCGAAAAAATTAAACAAGCCTTATTAGAAGTATAAAAAAGGCCGGCTGTGAAAACACCAGCCGACCATTCTACCCGCCTAACTCAAATATTTTTATTGCGCTGGGGCAACTGTAGCATTTAGCTGTAATACCGGCCAAGTTAAACCTGGCCCTTTTCCAATTACTATGCCATTGTTATCGCTTCTTTTTAGATCTGATACCCAGTAGTATAATGGCCATCCTTTATAAGTTAACTGTTTTTTGCCAATTGTAGCCACAGTAATTACGCCAACATCGGCTTTTGTAACAGCCGAGGGCACATTAAGCACTTCAGATTCATACACCGGCCAAATACCTTCTTGTGTAGCACTCTTGGTATATGTATTTACACCATTTTTGTCTGGTGCAAAAGCGTACAAGGTACGGCCTTTGCTATCGGTTAGGTAAATGGTGTTGCCAGTGCCTACAGCATAAGTACTGGTATAATTGGTGTTGTTCCCGAACAATTGTGCATTGGCCAACATTAACGAATAATCAGGTTTAGCCACAAACCATATTCCACCAACACCATCGCCCTTAACATCTCCTTTTGCAACGTCGCTAGCAAAGTAATAAAGTGGATAACCACGGTAGGTGCTTTGTTTACGGCCATCGGCACGGGTAACCTCTCCAACTTCTGCTTTGTTCAGGTTTAAATCGGTGCTGGCATCGGCTGAGTAATAAAGTGGCCATGCGGTTTCGCAACCACCGGTACAGGTTGGTACGCCTGCAGCATCAGATGCAAAAAAGTATAAGGTTTTACCATCTTTATCAGTTAGCACCGATCCGAATTTGGCATCAGTTGCCAATTGAATTCCCTTATTGTTATTGGGTGGTGTTGTAGGTTCGTCTGAATTATTTTTTTTGCAGGCACTAAACACCATGGCTATGCACAATGCAGCCAATAGATTTCTTTTTAAGTAGATTAGCATAAGATTTTTGTTTTTAGTTTTAACTTTAATCATTAATATGCTGCTATTACGCCGTCAGGTTGTAAATGGTTGCTTGTTGAAAACAGAATTTTAGCATAACCAAACGAATTATAATTATTTTAAAGAAAATACTTTTTTGAGGCAACCTTTTGTAATTTCTTACCGTAATGTATTTTGAAAGGAGAACCTGTGACCGCTAGCCGCGATAGTGAAGATATTATACAAAAGTATATTCAAGGATGCGTTAGAAATGAAAGGGATAGTCAAAAGGCACTATACAAACATTTCTATAGCTTTGCTATGGGAATTTGTTTGCGTTATGCAAACGATCGGCTGGATGCTGCAGGGATACTGAACGATGGCTTTTTTAAGGCCTTTAAAAATATAACCAAATATGAAACTTCGAAGGCCTTTTTGCCTTGGCTCGGTCGGATAATAACCAATACTGCCATTGATTATTATCGTGCCAATTTAAAGTTTGCCGATCATGTAGATATTCAGGATCACGAAAATATTGCACACACAAACTCTGTGTACGATAAATTGGCCTATCATGATTTGTTAGCATTGGTTCAAAACCTAAGTCCGGCTTATCGAACGGTTTTTAACCTTTTCGCTATAGATGGCTATAGCCATGAGGAAATTGCTGAAATGCTGGGAATATCGATAGGAACATCAAAGTCGAACCTGTTTAAGGCACGACAGAAATTACAGGAAATGCTAAAAGCTACAGATGCGAAAACTTACCAGGTAAGGAGTTCAGAGGTAGACAGAAACCTTTTACAGGTGAGGTTAAATACAAACATGCAATGAGAGCGGGAAAAGATATAGATAAATTATTTAAGGATGGATTGGAAAATCCCGATCTTCCTTTTAATGATTTAGATTGGGATAATCTGGAGGAGAGATTGCATCCAACACCTAAAAGGAGGGTTGTGCCTATTATTTGGCTTACTGCGGCAGCTGCAGTAGCCGCAATGTTATTAGTTGTATTTTTATTGGTTAAACCGAATAGTGACCAGTCAAAAAACAATTCACTGGTGAAAACACCGCACAAAAATGAGAATAACAAACCTTTAAATAATGAAGGCGGTTTAATCGAAAAGCCAACCAACAATGATTCGTCAACCAAGGATAGGGGAAAAAGTTTATTGACAGATAATAATAAAGGAGAGGGAAATAGCAAAGATCAAAAATTAACCAAGACGGGATTTGTCCACGATATTTTCCCAAAAGTTATTGAGACAGGTAATAGTAGTAATAATAACCTTTTAGCGGATGTGATTTATAATCCAGAAATTAATACTGAAACCAAACTTGTAGAATTTGAAAAACAAAATCTTGTAACTGATCCTATTCGAGGCAAAATGCCAAGAATTAAAGACCCAATTTTTAAGAGAAAACCACGATTTGTGTTGAGCATTCTGGCTGCACCCGATTTAACCAGTGTGCAAAAATCGGGACAAAGTAGTTTAAGTGGCAATTTTGGGGTAGAAGCTACGCTTTTCTTGACAAAGAAATTAAGTGTTACTACCGGGGCAGCCTATGCTAAGAAAATTTACGACTCAGATTTTAGCCAATACAACCCTAACAGCAATTATGTTTTTAAGGCAAGTCCAGCAAATATTCACGCCAATTGCGATGTAATTGATATTCCAATTAATGTGAACTATAAGGTTTTTGATGGTCGTAGAAATTCGATTTCAGTGAGTACAGGTTTATCTAGTTATTTAATGTTGAAAGAGAAATACAGCTATTCTTATAATGGAGATTATCAAGGCCCTCAAAGCTACGAAGTCAGAAACCAGAATCAGCATTATTTAGGTATAGCCAATGTTGGTATTGAGTTTCAACACAAAATAAATAATAATTTAAGCATTAGTGCTAAACCTTTTATGAAAATCCCATTAACCAATATTGGTTACGGAAATTCTAAATTATCATCAACAGGTGTGGCTGTTTCGTTAAATATGAATTTATTTGGCAGGAAGAATTAATCGTGTTTTAACCAAATATTAAAATAATACGTCTTGAATTTCTGGCGTTTTATCAAAAACACTTTTTGCAAATGGACAAAGCGGGAGAATTTTCATCTTGTTTTCTCTGGCATAATTTACAGCAGCCAGCACTAACTTTTTCCCTACACCTTTGCCCGCAAAATCCTGATTTACTTCGGTATGGTCAATAATGAATTTTCCTGGGCCAGCCCAAACATATGCCATAACGCCTGCTTGTAAGCCGTTTTCTAAGGCTTCGAACTGCCCTTTCTTTTCGTTGTTAATCTGTTGTATTTCCATTAGGGTTTATTTCTTGATCTTTGGATTTTGATCTGGCAAAGGCACAAAACCTGTTTCTCCGGGAACGGGTTTAAAGCTTTGTTCCAACCATTTAGTTTTGGCTTTTTCAATCAGTTCTTTGTCAGATGCAACAAAGTTCCAGTAAATGAAACGCTCTTCTGGAAAGGGTTCGCCTCCGAAAATATAAACCGTGGTGTTTTCGTGCATGGTAAATTCGCACAGTTTGGCGTCGTTGGCAATTAAAATTAAACGCGGCTCAAAAATATTCCCTTCACTTTCAATTGCACCCTCTAGAATGTAAAGTGCACTTTCGCCAAACAGGTAATCTCCAATATTTAGCTTTTGCTGCTTGGTACTTTTCAATTCTAGAAAATATAATGGGCTATACACCGGAACCGGAGATTTATAGCCAAAAGCTTCTCCTGCGATTAACTTAAAACTTACATCATCTGCTGTCCAGCTTGGAATGTCTGCCCCCTCTACATGACAAAACTCAGGGTCCATTTGTTCCAAATCTTTAGGTAAAGCTACCCAGATTTGCAAGCCATGGAGCATTTTATCGGTATGGCGAAGATATTCGGGGGTTCTTTCCGAATGTACAATGCCGCTGCCCGAAGTCATCCAGTTTACCTGTCCGGGTTTAATTACAATATTTGAACCTAAACTGTCTTTATGTGTAATTTCACCTTCAAATAAAAAAGTTAAAGTAGATAAACCGATATGGGGATGAGGTGGAACATCGAGATTTTCGTGATCGCTCATTGCGGCTGGGCCCATATGGTCGATAAAAGAAAAAGGCCCAACCATGCGTTTCTCTCTGAAAGGCAGCAACCTGCCAACCATAAAATTGCCAATATTTGCTGGTCTTTCTTCGATAATGAGTTTAATATTCGACATGATCTGATGAAATTTTTAAGGAGGTGAATTTAAGGAAAAAGGGTGGGATTTAGATTGAAATTCTATTCTTCACGTCATTTCGAGCGAAGTGCAACGAAGTCGAGAAATCTGTCTCAATGGATCTCTCGACTGAAGCGCAGCGAAGTCGAGATGACGAAACCTCATTATCAAGAAAAGGCTTAGTTTGTTTTTTGGAAAGCAATAACAGAAGCTTTTGGGTTGTTGTAGTCCCGCTCCCGCTTCTGCCAATTTTGAAGGAAATCGGCATCTCGCTTTGATCGGGTTTAGGTGGCTAGGGCATTGCTACTGTCAGAAGTAAAATAAACCCGACCGACAGCGTTATCCCGACTTTTCCAGTCGGATTAAGCAAAAGGGCGGGGCTGGCGCAACCGAAGAATTACATGCATTGCTTTTCAAATGATCAAGAAAATTTCCGTGCCCTTTGTGCTTCCGTGGCAGAACAATTATTTCTAAACTCATTATGTTAACAGCTGACGGTGCAAGTAGATCTCTCCATTTCACTGCGTTTCATCCGATTCGCCATCGGATCGGGATGACGATGCATCCTTATCAAAAAAGCATCCCTTTCGAGATGCCTTTCTAAACTTAAAAAGAAAAAATATGGTTTTATACCAATTCCATTAAGGCTTCTTTGCTAAAACCTTTCAATTCTTCGGTAAGGTTGTTTTTAATTTTCTTTACCCAGTTCGGGTCTGCTAAAAGCGGACGGCCAACGGCTACTAAATCGAAATCGCCGCGGTCCATTCTGCGCACCAATTCATCTAATGAGCTAGGCTGTGAACTCTGGCCTGCGAAAGCACCAAAGAAATCGCCATCCAAACCAACTGAGCCCACTGAGATTGTAGCTTTTCCGGTTACTTTTTTAGCCCAACCTGCAAAATTTAAGTCAGAACCTTCAAATTCAGGCTCCCAGAACCGGCGTTGCGAACAATGGAAAATATCAATTCCGGCTTCGGCCAATGGTGTTAACCACTGTTCCATTTCCTGCTCGTTTTTGGCCAGTTTAAAATCGTAGGCAGCAGGTTTAAATTGTGATAAGCGGATAATTAGCGCAAAATCTTCTCCAACCCTTTTACGTACTTCTTTAATTACTTCAACACCAAAACGGGTACGTTCGGCTAAGGTTTTACCGCCATAAATATCGGTACGGTTGTTTGTGCCCTCCCAAAAAAACTGATCGATCAGGTATTGGTGCGCACCATGTATTTCAACAGTATCAAAACCCAGCGCTTTGGCATCTGCTGCCGCCTGGCCAAAAGCCGCAATGGTATCTGCAATGGCTGCATCAGTCATCGGTACGCCGTTTTCGAAACCTGGTTTGTTTAGACTTGATGGACCTTCGAAAGGTGTGCTTGGTAACCACCCAGATGCGTGGTTATCCATAATGCCCTGGTGCCAGATCTGTGGTCCCATTTTACCACCAGCCTGGTGTACACTTTTAATTACGTTTTCCCAGCCCGCTAAAGCTTCAGTACCGTAAAAATGTGGAATGTTAGGATCGGCAGAAGAAGAAGGACGGTTAATTACGGTTCCTTCTGATAAAATTAAACCCACTTCACCAGCAGCTCTTTTTGCGTAATAGCTGGCCACATCAGCTGTTGGCACGCCACCTGGGGAAAATGACCTCGTCATTGGGGCCATTACTATTCTGTTTTTGATATTTAATGTTTTAAGGCTAAAAGGCCTGAATAAACTATCTGTGTTCATATATTTCTAAATTATAATTCGGTATTGATGATTTCGCTTAATTTTTCTAAGCCTTCTTTATTGCGTTTGTAATAAGTCCATTGGCCTAAACGCGTTGAACTGATTAAATCGGCACGCTGTAAAATAGACAGGTATTCGGAAATTGTACTTTGTGATAAACCACTTTTAAGTTGAATCTGCCCAACGCAAACACCTACGTTTTCAAAATCGGCATTGGGCTGTTCCGGAAAATGTAGCTCAGGCGCTTTTAACCAGCCTAAAATCTGTAAACGTGTTTTGTTTGAAAGGGCTTTAAATATTTCTACTTGATCCATGGCACAAATGTATATCGACTTTTCCCGATATGCCAATTAAAAGAACAAAGTTTACAATTGGATGTAAAACTTAATGATGGATAAAAATGGATTATGTTACGTTCAGAAAGATTCTTCGCCTTGCTACCCATTTATAGATTACAATAGTTGCGTCGTCATCTCGACTGGAGCGAAACGGAATGGAGAGATCTTTGAAGCAAATCATTTAATTTAAAGATTTCTCCACTGCGGTCGAAATGACGATCTGGTGCGGATTGCGAGGTTGTTATGTATGGCTAATTCTAAAGATTCTTTGCTTTGCTCAGAATGACAAAGATATATGCAAGGGGCAAAAAACAGCCAAAAAAGAACGGGGATAAATCATACCGACCTATCCCCGTCATCTAAATTAACGCTCTCATATATATAAACAACCAAAAAGGTGATTTATTATATTTGATGTAAAATATTTTTTTATTTTTTTGCTGCAGGCTTTTTTGCTGCTGCTTTTGCTTTCTTTTCAACTACTGGAGCCTCTTCGGTTGCTTCTGCTTTTTTCTTTGCAGGCGCCTTAGTTTTTTTAACTTCTACAGTCGGTTCTTCAATTGCTTCTGCTTTCTTTTTAGCAGGTGCTTTTGCTCTTTTAACCTCGGCAGGCACTTCTTCAACTACAGCTTCTTTCTTCTTAGCCGGAGCTTTCGCTTTTTTAACTTCGGTAACTGGTGCTTCAACAACAGGTTCTTCTTTAACCTCTACTGCTTTCGGAGCATGATCTTGTTGGAGATAGTTTGCCAGGATCTGTCGTAAATATACCTCTGGTTTAGGCATATTGATGATGGTTCCAGGTTCTTTATCCTGAGATTGTTTAATATAAGCTGATTTTATTTTGCCCCAATCTTTAGAGTAAAGTCTGATAAACATTTCTACAAATTGTTCGTCTGTATATTTTTTAGGCAACCTACCCAGCACTGCCTGAATTTTTTCTTCTTTTTTATGTAATACCGCCATCGATTTTATTTTGTACAAAGATAGCCGAATTTTATCATTATCAGTTTTTTGCTTTTTTTGGTAAAATGAATAGTATATAAAAATAAATTTGGCGGCCTAAAGTGAGGTCGCCATTTCTGCTTCAACTAATTCGCTTTTTCTGTTTTTAACCAACCGTTCGCGATGTTTTAATCCCCAATCTCTTAGTTCATCAATTACTCTTTCAAGCGATTCACTATAAGGGGTAAGCTCGTAAGTTACGGTAACCGGAGTGGTAGAATATACTTTCCGGATCACAAATTCATTTAATTCTAAATCTTTAAGTTCTTTCGATAATATTTTGGGCGTAATTTCTCCTAGTGATTTTTGGATCTCATTAAAACGCAGTGGTCCTTCCTGCAGAGAAATAATCAGGGGAAGTTTCCACTTACCATTTAACACATAGAGCGCATCTTTTACCGCATTTAAACTTGCCGTACAGGTTTCTAGATTACGGTGTTCTTTTCTTGGTCCCATAATACAAAGGTATAAGCTTTCGTAAAGGATAGCACTATCCTTTGGGATACTAGTATCATTTAGATAGTAAAACTACATAAGTTTGCATCAAAAAAACAATATGAAAACAAAAACAATCAAAATTATTTACTGGATATCTACAGCTTTAGTTTCGTTAATGATGACTTTCTCGGCCTATTCTTACCTGACTAATGAAACTATTAAGCAGGCTTTTCATCATTTAGGCTTTCCTGATTATTTTAGGGTAGAATTAGCGGTTGCTAAAATTTTAGGTGCTGTTTTATTATTGTTACCCATAAAAGGGCAATGGAAAGAATGGGCATACGCAGGTTTCGCATTTACATTTGTTTCAGCATTTATAGCGCATACCGCTTCGGGCGATCCCATCAATAACCGCGTCGGGCCGGTTGTATTTTTAATCGTGTTATTGCTATCGTATTTTACCTATCACAAGGCGAAGGTAGCATCTGTTTAGCTGAGGTGAGGAGATTTTTAGGTGCATATAAAACGATTTAGCTGTGTTTGCAACAAATTAATTGATGAAGCCGGATCTTTCAGCTTTTTATTTTAATTTAGGTAACTATGCGCACATTTACCAAATATTCTGGCCTGTTTTTAATCTTTGTGGTAGCTATTTTTTCTGCTTTTATTGATAAGCCTAAACCAAAGAAAGTTGCTGATAAAAGACCCAATATCATTGTTATCCTTGCCGATGATCTGGGTTTTTCTGATATCGGTTGTTATGGCGGAGAAATTAAAACACCAAATATTGATTATCTGGCTAGCCAGGGTGTCCGTTTCAAAAACTTTTATAATACTTCTCGTTGCTGTCCAACACGTGCAGCCTTATTAACCGGGCTTTACAACCATAACGCTGGCATTGGCGAAATGACTACCGATCGTGGATTAGAAGGATATCGTGGTGCCATTACCAAAAATACAGTTACACTGGCAGAGGTTTTAAAAGGCGCTGGATACAGGACGGCAATGTCTGGTAAATGGCATGTTGCGAATACCATAGAACAACCTACACCACAAGCACAGCTGGATTGGCTAAACCATAAAACGTCCTTTCCTTTATTTTCTCCCATCGATCAATATCCAACCAGCAGAGGCTTTGAGAAGTTTTTCGGGACGCTTTGGGGCGTGGTGGATTTTTTTGATCCTTTTAGCCTGGTAAGTGGCACAACGCCAATTAAAAACGTGCCTAAAGATTATTACCATACGGATGCCATTAATGATACAGCAGCTACTTACATCCGCGAATTTAGCAAGGGTGATAAGCCATTTTTTCTCTATGTAGCTGAAAATGCGCCGCATTGGCCATTGCAGGCAAAGCCAGAAGATATCGCTAAATATAAAGATACCTACAAAGTTGGCTGGGATGCTATTCGTGAGGCGAGGTATAAGCGAATGGTAGCGATGGGATTGATCGATCCTAAAACGGCTCCTTTATCTCCACGCAAATCGACCATGAAATGGGATAATAATTCTACAAAAGCATTTGATGAAATGGCAATGGCTGTACACGCAGCAATGATTGATCGGATGGACCAAGGCATTGGGCGGATTATTAAAGCCCTAAAAGAAACCGATCAATTGGACAATACATTGATTGTGTTTTTGAGCGATAATGGTGCAAGCCCTGAAGATGCGATGCGCTATGGGCCAGGTTTCGACCGTCCAAGTGAAACAAGAACTGGCGAAAAGATTGCCTATCCCATTTATAAAAAAGTAATGCCGGGCCCTCAAACCAGTTATACCTCAATCGGGCCAATCTGGGCAAATGTAGCCAATACACCCTATCAACTGGCAAAAGCACAATCTTACGAAGGTGGTGTGCATACGCCAATGATTGCCTTCTGGCCAAAAGGTATGGCTGCCAAAAAAGGCAGTTATAGCAATCAGGTAGGGCATGTAATGGATTTTATGAGCACTTTTGTCGAACTTGCCAATGCGAAGTATCCCAGCAGCTATAAGGGCAATACCATTAAACCAATGCAAGGCATGAGTTTGGTGCCTGCTTTAAAAGGAAAGCTATCAAAAGGACACGAGATCCTGTTTAACGAACATTTTAATGCCAGTTTTGTACGCTCTGGCGATTGGAAAATGGTTAATATTTCGGGTGATTCTACCTGGCACCTCTACAACATCAAAAACGATCAGACTGAATTGAATGACGTAGCTGCTCAACATCCTGATCAGGTAAAAGAACTAAATGCCAAATGGCAGGCATGGGCTAAAGAAAATCATGTTTTTCCTAAAAGTAAGTGAACTTAATATTATTGAATGGGTTTTAAGCTTTAAGATAAAATGTTAAAACATAGGTGGAATCTTTATTTTTTCCACCCTTTCTGCATTTTTTTATAAGCCTTTTTACTGATTTTTGATTTCTTTTTCGATCGTGATTTCCCTTTTTTCTTTCGGGCATTGATGTTATTAACAAGGGAGTTTTTAACACCCAACTTATTTTTTTTCTTGCCTTTCTTTTTGTCTTTCTTCTTTTTCGCTTTTTTCTTTTCTTTCGCCATAACGCATGTATTTAATTATTAGTTAACAGCAGATTGTGGTTAAAAGTTCTCATAAAGTAAGTTGAGCTTTTAAACAAAGTAAATTGAGCCACTAGGCAAAGCTTCCGCTTGTCATTCACGCTACCTTTGATTCATAAAAAAATAGAAAATGAAAAAAGTTTGGTTTATAACAGGTAGCTCCCGCGGATTGGGACGTGACCTAACAGCACAAGTACTGGCAAAAGGCGATTTAGTTGCGGCAACAGCAAGAAATACAGCAGCTTTAAAAGATCTTATAGAAAAATACCCTGATCAGATTTTTCCGATCACTTTAGATGTTACCGATTACGATCAGGTGTATTTGGCAGTAGAATCGGCTGTAGCCCATTTTGGTAAAATAGATGTTTTGGTTAACAATGCCGGTTTTGGTATTGTTGGTGCAGCAGAAGCCTTTACTGAAGAACAGGTGCGCAGTCAGTTGGAAACGAATTTGTATGCACCGATCGAAATCACAAGAGCTGTATTGCCATTTATGCGCAAGCAACGTTCGGGCAGAATTCTTCAAATCAGCTCGATAGGCGGGAGAGTAGGTAATGCTGGGATAAGCATTTACCAGGCTGCAAAGTTTGGGTTGAGCGGCTTTAGTGAAGCCCTGGCAAAAGAGGTATTGGATTTGGGGATTTATGTAACTTGTGTAGAACCTGGCGGTTTCCGTACCGATTGGGCTGGCGCTTCAATGTCATACGCACCTCGTGTTGAAGGGTATGAATCTACTGTAGAAAAACGCTCAGATTTTTTCCAAAGCGGTAATTTTATACCGATGGGCGATCCGCAAAAAGCAGCGAAAGCCATGTTGGCACTGGTAGAAAACCCTGAACCACCGGTACACCTGGTATTTGGAAGTGAAGCCATTGGAATGCTTAAACACGCTGATGCTGCCAGAACTGCCGAAATGGAGAAATGGATGGATGTAAGTTTATCAACAGATCATGATGAGGCTGAGAATTTTTTGAACACTGATCTGGGTAAATCTTTTACAAAGAAATAATTGGTTGCATCGTCATTTCTAGCGAAGTGCAGCGCAGTCGAGAAATTTATTAAAGATCCATCCATATTTGGCGGTACGTCATTCCCAACTTGATTGGGAATCTTAATGCCATTACCAAGGCTTATTTGCATTAAGATCCCCGTCTGCACGGGGATGACGATGTCTCGCTATAAATCTATAAATTTGATTAAGATGTCAAATCAAGAGAAACGCCCCAAAATTCTGTATTCCTGCTATGCCCAAAAAAGCAGCGAGGGCGAACAGTTTATTCCTAACCATTCTGTAGGGCTGGTTATTGCCGGAACGTCTGAAATTTTTATCGGTGGAGAAAAATTTGTTTTTTCTGATGGCGATTTCCGTTTTTTCAGGCGGAATCAATTGGCCCGATATACCAAATACCCACCAGCTGGCGGGGAGTTTAAATCCATTAGCATTAACATCGATCAGGATATTCTGCATAGCATCAGCAATGAATATGACCTGCACATGCAAAAGCCGAATCACGATATTAAAGGTCTGGCGTTAGAAGCCAATGGCCTTTTGAAGAATTATATCGAATCGATATGGCCATATTTAGACGGAAATAACGAGTTTAATCAGGCTTTGATCGATTTAAAAGTTAAAGAAGCGGTAATGGTTTTATTGCAGACCAACCCAATATTAAAAGATGTGCTTTTCGATTTTTCCGAACCTGGAAAAATTGATCTTGAAGCCTATATGAATGCCAATTATAAGTTTAATGTAGATATTAACCGATTTGCTTATTTAACGGGCAGGAGTTTGGCCACATTTAAAAGAGATTTTGAGAAGATTTTTAACCTTTCGCCCAACCGCTGGCTGCAGAAAAAGCGCTTGAATGATGCCTATTATCTCCTAACCGAAAAAGGCTGGAAATCATCAGATGTGTACCTCGAAGTTGGTTTTAAAGATCTGTCGCATTTCTCGTTCGCTTTTAAAAAAGCTTATGGCATGGCGCCATCAAGGGTAGGTGTTTAATTACGCTGCTTTCAAAATGTAAAAGCCCCGCATTTAGCAGGGCTTTTTAGAAAAAAATCATTATTAAACCTTTTTTGGAGGAAGATCAAAGGCTATTGCCTCATGCTCAAAATGGCCGTTATGTGCACCATCGCAAAAAGGCTTGTTTTTTGATAAACCACAACGGCAGATCGAAAGTACTTCTCTGCCCTGTAAGCCATAAGTGTTTCCGTTTCTATCTACAATTTCGAAATCGCCCTCAATTTTAACAGAGCCGTTATTGTTAATGGTAAGTTTTGTTTTAGACATGTATGTGTTAGTTTAGTGCAAAACTAAAGCATTGAAATGGTAATTTCTGAACGGTTTTCTATTTAGAAACATTCTCTTCTTGGTCTATGCCTCTTTTTTAATGACGTAGGCAATCATTTCTGTCCTGATCTCGAAACCCAGTTTATGATAAAGTTTAATGGCGCCTTCATTATCATTTCTAACATGTAAAAACGGTATTTCCGAACGGAGCAATATTCTTTTAATCTGTTCTTGTAAAACCTTAAAAGCATAACCTTTGCCTAAATGATCGGGATGGGTGCAAACTGCACTTACTTCACGATAGGGGCTGGGGTAGAACCGGTGTCCGGCCATAGCTGCCAATTTCCCATCAACAAATATGCCTGTGTAATTACTAAGGTTAATGGTTTTGGCCAGAAATGGTCCTGGTTTGGTCAGTTCTACCAAGTCGATCATTTCTGTAACATGTTCCAAATCAAGATCTGTTATTCCGGTTGCATCTGCTGTTGGCATTTCCTTGTCGCGGAAAATAAATTGAAACATGTTGATGTGCGTTAACAATTTCCATTTCTTGGGTATTTCGACTGGTTTTTTTGAGAAAAATACGAAAAGGCTTTCTGCAGGACTGATCTGATAAAGTGTGTTAAGATTTTCCTGTGAATTATCTTTTAAGCCAGCAAATGCGGTGATATCTTCGATATAATATTTTACCTCATTAAGGCCTTTTGCAATATGGCTATGTCCGGATGTTAAGGCATAATAAATTGGATTATCCAATACGTGTTCCATCCCGCAAAGATATTAAATGACTAAGTAAGAAGGCAGAAATAAATTAGATCAAAAAAAGACCAACCTAATCAGCTTGATCTTTTTTTGATTCGGAATCTTAATGTTTAAGATAGTATTGTAAAAATGCTTTACCTGCAGTGGCATCTTTTCTCCAGATCACTAAAGAATCAGTAGTTAACTTCACTACTTCAAAGGAGCGGGCATTATATTTTGTTGCATCTAAATCGATCATGCAATACGGCTGGCCCAATTTCCAGTTACCGTTTAATGGTACACCATCACTAACTACATTATAAGTTAGATCGGTATTGAGCTTAAAATAACCCACTGGATAAACTACGTAAGGGTTAACGATTTGATTTGTATTAGCGAAATAATCAAAGTAAAAAATCTTGGTATTATCCCATTGTTTAGCTAGCTGGGTAATAGACGGGCAGTCGGCCGTTTTGTAGTGCTCAGTATAAACCGTTGTTCCAACGATCCTTTTTACAATTAAGGTGCTGCTTGAGAGACTTAAAATATCATATTGAATGGCAATTGAAGTTACTGCCTTATCGCTCAAAACTAACTGACAGGTTTTCTCATCAATTTTCCAGCTTCCAATCTGCGCCACGTCATTGCTTACTATTTCGTAAGTGCCCTTTGGATCTACTTTTAAAAATCCAACAGGAGAAATAATTTTTGAATTCAGCTTTTTAGTCCTTGCTTCATCACTATAAGTATCTATAGTTGTATAAGTATTGTACCATTTGTAGGCAATATCTAGTTTATAGTTGCAGGGTTCTGGTATACCTTCTTCAATACCTGGTTTACAAGAAGCAATGGTTAATGTTAAAAAAAACATTACCATGCAGTTGAGGAGCGTCGATTTTTTCATTACTTATGATTTTTACAAAACTAGGACTAAATTTTATATTCACAAGTAGCTTAATTACTTATTGGCTTAAAAAAGTTTCCACCAGATGTGCGGTAATCTCAATTGTTTTGTCGCTTACATCAGGATTAAGGTTTTCGCCGATCATAGCGCCATGCACACCAGGTAAAATAACCAGCTGCGAATTTGCAATCAATCTCGACATTTTAACCACATGTTCTGGCTTGATCACATCTTTATCTGCCACCATTAAAAGCACATTGGAAGTAATTCCCCTCAAATCATCGTCGTTCAGGTCGGTAAAATCAAGCATGCGCTGTTTGTCTTTTTCGAACATTGTTTGAAGTGCGTTTTGGTCTGGGTTTACTGCTAAAAAAGCTGTTTTCAGCGGCTCCGGCATATGCTCGATGGTTGCATCGCCAAAGCCATTGTAAAAGCCATCAATTAAACCTTCGCGTTGATAATTGGCCGAAATGACGATGATTTTGTTTACCATAGCGGGATGGTGTGCTGCGATATGCAAGGTTGTTGTTCCGCCGTTGCTGAAGCCTAGAAAATTGGCTTTTGTTATTTTTAGCTGATTTAATAAAGTGGTTACATCTTTTGCATCCTGCTCAAAAGATTCTGCCTGGTCACGGTCGCTGGTACGCCCGTGTGCCTGAAGTTCAACAGCGATCACCTGACCAGATTTGGCCAAAAAAGGAATAAGTCTGCCGAATGAAGATTGAATGGTAGAACCGCCACCATGTATCAAAACCAACGGAATTTCTCCCTCCCCGTAAATTTCATAATACATGTTAATGCTATTTACCTTTTCGTAGCCTGCTTTTTTATATGTTTCCATCGGTCTTGGGTTTTAATTTTGCTATACAAACCTAAATAAGCTATCGGAAAATAAGGTGCCGATAACAGACAAATTTAGGGTGGTTTGCGCCATTTGAGATATTAGGGCCTGTTTAAATTTGATACAATTATTTTACTTATCTAACATTTTGTCATACTGAAGGGTAATTTATTTCATAAAGATCCATATAAATGACCTTGAAATATCAACTGGTATATAATTCCCCTCTTTCAGAGGGGTGTCCGCAGGACGGGGAGTTCTATTTGTCCTAGCCGGACAGGCCTTTTTCTTTTGGCACCAAAAGAAACAAAAGTGTCGGCTGAAAATTTTTGTATTGAAGTTTCTGCATAGGCTTGGCCTGTGGATTCCCAAAAATTTGTTAGGCCGATTTAAGTAGAACGGGGATATAGTGCTATGGCCTAGCTGGGTGGAAATTCGAAAGTCGTTAAAATGTTGATTAATAATGATTTGCAAGATAATGTCAATGGTAGAGGTTAGAATTTTTCAAATACATCGGAGTGTTGATGACAGGTTTTGGCAGTTCGTCATTCCCAACTCGATTGGGAATCGTAATGCAAACGCTTTAAGATTCCCGCCTGCGCGGGAAAGACGACACTCTTTTAATCCGTCATTGATAGCAGAGTCGATTGCTTTTAATATATCGAAAAACGGGGCTTCGACTACGCTCAGACTGACATACTAATGATTTATAATAAGATTAAACAGACTCTTACTTTTTAAGCTTTTTTACTTTTTTTATATAAGCACCCAGAAATTGATCGATGCCTGTTGCGGCATATCCCAGTAACCTGGAGTTTTCCCCCAGATCGGAAGAAACTATCGTTGTCTTTTCTCTAATTTGGGTCATGCAATAAGTGTTTATTGCCTGTTGCATGGGTAATGTGATGTATTGCTTGGCCCCCGCAATTTTGCCGCTTAAAATAATCAGTTCGGGATTGAACAACTGAATAAGAACAGCTATTCCTTTGCCCATATGAGTGCCGACATTAGAGAGCAGCTGAATGGCGTATTGATCACCTTTATTTGCTGCCTTAATAATCAGTGCAGGTTCAATTCTTTCCAGTTCTTCATTAGAGAGGTTGGTAAGCATGGAGTTTTTGCCCAATAAAATACCTTCTTTTGCCATTTCTGACAGCGCGTTTCCAGATGCAACGGTTTCGAGGCAGCCGTGTTTTCCGCAGTAACAGAGTGCGCCATTCTCCACAAAAGGCATATGGCCCAGTTCGCCTGAGAAACCGCAGTTGCCTTGCCTCAATTTTCCGTCCATTATAATGCCTAAACCCACACCCCAATCCATTAACAATACGAGTACATTCTTTTTGCCCTTAGCCGTTCCGTGGGTAAATTCTGCCATTGATGAGCCATTCACATCGTTTTGGATCACTACAGGTATATTTAGCATTTTTTCAAATGCGGCTGTTAAAGGGATATTTTCATCATCACTTAAGAAATAACTGTAATTTTCTCCCTTTTCAGCATCAATTAAGCCAGGCATACCAACACTACAGCCAATAAACTGCTTGTTTTGAATGCCCGCCGATTTTAAGATATCCTGAAGGTGTGTATGTAAAATATTGAAAAAATCAGTCCTGCTTTTTGAAATAGGCACCGAAATGGTTTTAACATCCAGCACAAAATTATAATTGTTGTCAATAATGGCTATTCGGGTATGAAATAACTCAATGTCTATACAGAGAATCAGAATCTTTTTATCCTTTAAACGATAAAGGTCGGGTTTTCGCCCGCCAATGGATAAACCATACCCTTTCTTTTCTACCCAGCCTTCATCAATCAGGCCAAGCAAAAGCTTCAGAATACTCGGCGTACTCATTTCCATAATTTCGCATAAAGTAGAAACTGAAGATGCTCCTAAATTAAAAAGGTGTTTTATGAGCTTGTGTTTTTGGACCGATTGCTTATCGTTGGTGTTTGATGTTAGGTTATTTAATAGATTAAGATTCATGTTGTTAATTGCACTATTTCGATAAATATAAATAACTTCTATTAAAAATTTATTAAAGTTTTTTTAATGCGTAAAGAAATCAACGATGTTTTGTCTTTATAATAATTTCTTATTAACATTAACCTTATAATTTTAATCTAACCAGATCGATAAATCCTATGCTCCAGCATCCTAATGCTTTCGGAACCAAACTATCATATAAGTTTTTTACAACACCAGGAAACAAATGAAAACTAAAGAAGAACCACAAAATGAACAAAACACCAGACGCGATTTTATCAAAAAATCTGCAATTGGCCTGGCAGCATTTACTATTGTCCCAAGGTATGTATTGGGTGGACAAGGATATCTTGCGCCAAGCGATAAATTAACCAAAGCCGTAATCGGTGTTGGAGGAATGGGTAGAGGCCATTTTGGTTACGAAGGTACCCAGGTCGTAGCCATATGTGATGTTGATCAGAACCACCTTAAACAAGCAGCATCAATGTTAGATAAAGGTGTAAAAACATTTAGTGATTATAGAGAACTGATACAATTACCTGAGGTAGATATTGTACACATTGCAACCCCGCCACACTGGCATGGTATAATGGCTGTAGATGCGGCCAATGCAGGTAAAGATATTTGGTGCGAAAAACCAATGACACATACCATAGGCGAAGGCAAAAGGGTGGTAGAAGCGGTAAAACAGCATGGTAGAATGTTTAGGTTAAATACCTGGTTTAGGTTTAAAGATACTTTTTACGGAATGGGCACTACTGTAAAGCCGATCAAAAAATTGGTAGATAGTGGTCTGTTAGGCTGGCCATTAAAAGTAACCGTAAGTAAACATACCGGCTACGACTGGAAATTTTACTGGGTGGGCAAAGATCATTTAGAACCTCAGCCCGTACCGCCAGAATTAGATTATAATGCATGGTTAGGCCCTGCACCATACAAACCTTACAATGCGCACCGCGTTCACCAAACTTTTAGAGGTTATTGGGATTATGATGGTGGCGGATTAAGTGATATGGGACAACATTATATCGACCCGATACAATACTTTTTAGGCAAGGATGATACCAACCCGATTTCTGTAGAGGTTGATGCACCACAACAACATACCGATGCAGTAGGCATTTGGCGCAGGATTACCTATACTTATGCCGATGGCTGCCAGATTGTTTTAGACGGTGAAGGTAAAGATACCAATGTACCTTATATAGAAGGGCCAAAAGGTAAATTGTATCCGGGTTTTAAATCTGATATTCCTGATCTGGAACGTAAACTGGCACAATTCCCTGATCCTGATCCTGAAATTGTAGAATTTTCGGAATCGGTGAGGACGAGGAAAAAATTCGCCTTAAATGAAGAGAACGGACACCGTTCATGCAACATTGTAAATATTGGTTTGGCTGCCTTAAGATTGGGAAGATCATTAAAATTCGACCCGGTTAAGCAAGAATTCGTAGATGATGAGGCTGCTAACAGATTGATTAATCCCGTAATGCGTGCACCATTTTCTATTTAAAACATCTCAAAATGCAAACCATCATGAACAAAAAAATATTATTGGTGCTGTTAACCATTGTAATGCTTACAAATGCATTATTTACGGTGAGGGCCCTGGCTCAAGATAAAAAAGACGAGAGAACTACGACAACCCGTATTGCAGATTTATTGGCACAGCTGCCCGCTAGAAATGCTGCCCAGCTAGAACGCAATATGAAAGAAGTGGCCGATTTAGGTGAAGAGGGTTACGTAGCCTTAATTAGTGGTTTAACCGCTTCTGAAAAAGGAAACAACGCCCTTATTGAGTATGCAGTAGGTGGTTTTACTGCTTATGCGACCAAAACCGGTCAACAGAATTTAAGGAGCATGGCCATCAATGCTTATTGTAAAGCATTGGCTAAACTAACCGATAAACAGAATAAGGCATTTGTCATCAGTCAGTTCGATTTAGTAGGAAATGATGCTGCGGTAGCCTGTTTAACAGATTACCTTGCTGACGAACAATTGGCTGATGAAGCATCGAGAGCACTGGCGAAAATTGGGAGTACCTCTGCTACAAATGCATTGGTTAACGGCTTGAGTAAAGCAAACGGTAAAGCAAAAATTGCAATTGTAGAAGCATTAGGGCATACGAATGCTAAAGCAGCAGCAACAGCTATTGCACCATTGGCTACCGGAACAGATAAAACATTAACTAAGGTAAGTTTGTATGCCCTGGCAAATATTGGCGATGCATCTGCTAAAGAAATTTTGGTAAAAGCTGCTGAACAGGCAGGTTATAAATACGATCAAATCAATGCGGTTGCGGCTTTATTGGTGTACGCACAGAAAAACGTAGTAACAGATAAAACCGGAGTAGAAACGATAGCCAAAACAATATTAGAAAAAGCACTGGCTGATGATCAGGTAAACGAGCGTACTGCGGCCTTAAAATTACTTTCGGCAACACAGACTGATCAACAGGCCTTGTTAGCTGCCATGGCAGATAAACAGTTCGAATTTCGTGCGGCTGCGGTTAAATTAGCTGCCGATGGTGTAAATGATACCAATAGTGCAGCCTGGGTAAGCCAGTTAAAAAAGGTTGATGCCCCAACTCAGGTTTCTATTTTAGATATGCTGGGTAATAGCAAAGCAAAATCTGCATTGCCAGCCGTACTCAAACTAATTAAAAGCAACGATGAGCAGGTAAAACTGGCTGCAATAAATACCGCTGTAAAACTTGGACAGGAAGAGGTTATAGACGATCTGTTGAAGTTAATGGGCAAAGGAGATACAGCAGATATTGCGGCTATTTCTAATGGAATTTTAAGAATAAAAGGCGAAAGTGTAGCCACTAAAGTTGGCGCATATCTTCCCAAAGCTAAAACAGAGGTACAAGTTGCTTTGATTAATATTTTAGCTGCCCGCGCTGCAACAAGCCAAACGGAAGTTATTTATGCTGCATTAAACAGTAAAAAACCTGAGGTACGAAAAGCAGCATACCTTTCATTGCAACATATTGCCGTAGCTGAAAATAAAGCACAATTATTTGATCTTTTAAATAAAACCACCGATGCCGGTGAGCTTACTGCTGTACAGGATGCCATTATTGCTTCCGTAAAAGGTTCAGCAGATAAAGCGGCAGAAACCAATGCCATTCTTCAGCAAATGAGCAATACCCCAGCTGACAAGAAATTGCTGTTTTATAAGGTGCTGGGCAGTTTAGGTGGCCAACAATCGTTAAAATCGGTGTCAGAAGCGTATGCTACAGGCGATGACGCCACCAAAAAAGCTGCAATTGAAGCACTTTCTTCATGGTCGGATGCAGGCTCAACGGATGCATTGATCGGGATTGCGCGTACCACCACCAATCCAGACTTTTTGAACCAGGCGATTGCGGGTTACTTAACTTTAGTCAGAAATACAAAATATCCGGCCGAGCAGCGTTTATTACTGTTGCGCAATGCGATGGCAGTGGCTAAAACACCAGCACAACAACAGCAGATTCTTAAAGATACCGAACAGGCCAAATGTTTTAATGCGATTGTATTTGCGGGTCAGTATTTAGACAATGTTACTTTACAACAGGCTGCGGCAAACGCGGTGATGAATATTACCATGGCCGGAACTTACAATGGCGATATTTTAAAAGGCTTGCTAAATAAAACCATTGCCGTAATTACCGGAGGCGATGCAGGTTACCAGAAAGAAGGCATGCGTAAGTATATTTCTGAAATGAAAGTTGGCGAAGGCTTCGTTCAGGTTTTTAACGGCAAAGATTTATCTGGCTGGAAAGGGTTGGTGGCCGATCCGATCAAAAGATCGAAAATGGATGAAAAAACCTTAGCCGAAGCACAAGCCAAAGCTGATGCCGAAGCAAAGGAAAGCTGGAAAGTGATCAACGGCGAACTACAGTTTCAAAGTCATGGCAATAACCTTGCTACCGTTAAAAAATATGGCGATTTTGAAATGTTGGTAGACTGGAAAATCATCGACGATAAAAAAGGAGAAGGTGATGCGGGTATTTACCTGCGCGGTACGCCACAGGTACAGATCTGGGATCTTGCCCGTACAAAAGTTGGTGCCCAGGTTGGTTCTGGTGGTTTGTACAACAATCAAACTAACGAAAGTAAACCACTTATAGTAGCCGATAACAAGTTAGATGAATGGAATACATTCAGAATCTTAATGAAAGGCGACCGTGTTACGGTTTATCTGAACGGACAATTGGTGACCGATAATGTGATTTTGGAGAATTATTGGGACAGAAGTTTGCCGATCTTTGCAGAAGAGCAGATCGAACTGCAGGCGCATGGGTCGCCGGTAGCTTACCGCGATATCTACATCAAAGAAATTCCCCGCCCAAAACCTTTTGAGCTGAGTGCACAAGAGAAAAAAGAAGGTTATAAAGTATTGTTCGATGGAACCAATATGCACAGCTGGACAGGTAATACTACTGATTACGTTATCGAAGATGGAAACATCGCTATCCGGCCAAAACCAGGTAAAGGATCAGGCGGTAATTTATTCACCAAAGAAGAATTCAGTGATTTTGTTTACCGTTTCGAATTTCAGCTCACTCCAGGTGCAAACAACGGTTTAGGAATCAGAGCTCCTTTAGAAGGTGATGCTGCTTACGCTGGTATGGAACTGCAGATCCTGGATAACGATGCACCGATTTATAAAGACCTGAAAGCGTACCAGTACCATGGTTCGGTTTATGGTACTATCGCTGCCAAAAGAGGTTTTTTAAAACCTACGGGAGAGTGGAACTATGAAGAAGTGGTTGTCAAAGGATCGAAGATTAAAGTGATCTTAAACGGCACCGTAATTTTAGATGGCGATATCGAACCATTTAAGAAAAACGGCACTCCAGACCATAAAGAACACCCAGGTTTATTACGTGAAAGTGGACATATCGGCTTCTTGGGTCATGGCTCTCCTGTTCAGTTCCGTAACATCAGGATTAAAGATCTGAGCAAGAAGGCGCCAGCGCAAAAAGAAACAGGGACAAAAATCACAGGTAAAAAGAAATAAGTTAATTTAGCATTATAACAGGTTAAATGATGATAGAAGATAAGGCAAATTCGAAAACTGAAAATTCGAGAAGAAACTTTATTAAAACAACAGCACTTGCTGCCGCTGGATTTATGATTGTACCCCGCCATGTGTTGGGTGGCCCAGGATTTCTGGCGCCAAGCGATCGTTTGCAATTGGCCGGAATAGGTGTAGGTGGAAAAGGAGAAGGCGATATTGCCAGTATTGTTAGGGGAGGAAAAACAGATGTTGCTTTTTTATGCGATGTAGACGATAAAAGAGCTGCAAATTCTTTAAAAAACTTCCCAAAGGCAAAATATTACAAAGACTACCGTGAGTTATTGGATAAAGAAGGTAAAAACATTGATGCCGTAACGGTATCTACACCCGATCATACCCATGCGCAAATTGCCATGGCAGCCATGCAGTTAGGTAAACACGTGTATGTGCAAAAGCCTTTAACGCATGATATTTATGAAGCCAGGATGTTAACCGAAGCTGCAAACCGCTATAAAGTGGTTACGCAAATGGGTAATCAGGGGGCTTCGGGCGATGGCGTAAGAAGACTTCAGGAATGGTACGATGCAGGCAGGATAGGTAAAGTTCATACGGTTTACTGTTGGACTAATAGACCAGTATGGCCACAGGGAATTTCGTGGCCAAGCGGAAAAGCCGAAATACCGAAAGAACTTGATTGGGATTTGTGGTTAGGCAGTGCTCCATATAAAGAATATGTAAATAAACTGGTTCCCTTTAACTGGAGGGGATGGTGGGATTACGGCACCGGAGCCATTGGCGATATGGGCTGCCACTTGGTAGAGCCTCCTGTTAGGGTGTTAGGCCTGGATACTCCAATCAGCGTAGAATGTAGCGTAGGCAGTGTATATGTTGATGAATTTAAACGTGCTTACTTGCCAGAAAGCTGCCCGCCATCAAGCCACGTCATTTTAACTTTTGCCAAAACGCCAAAAACCAAACGCGAGGTTCAGGTGCATTGGATGGATGGAGGCATTAAGCCAGAACGTCCGGAAGAATTAGGACCAAATGAAAGTTTCGGCGATAATGGTGTACTTTTTATCGGCACAAAAGGTAAAATGATCTGCGAAACCTATGGCAAAAACCCAAAATTATTGCCACTCTCGCGCAACGAATCAGATAGAACGAAAATTACTATCCCGCGTATCGTTAATCAGGAAGAAGGCCATTATACTCAATTTGCTGAAGCCGCGATTGCCGGTTATGGAAAAATGGAACTGAGTTCGCCCTTTGAAATTGCCGGACCACTTACCGAAACTTTATTGATTGCCAATCTGGCCATTAGGGGGACAGATGTGCAGCGCAGAGACGCAGCAGGTAAAATCAGTTATCCGGGCAGAGATATCAAAATGCTTTGGGATAAAGTAAATATGAAGGTGACCAATTTTGACGAGGTAAATCAATTTGTGAAACGCGAATACCGTAAAGGCTGGACGTTGGGCGTTTAAGATTTAGTATGTCGACAGAAAACAAGAATTTAAAGGTATTAGTAGTAGGCTGTGGCAATATGGGCGCTTCCCATGCCACAGCTTATCACACCTTACCCGGTTTTGAAATTTGCGGATTAGTTTCTACTGGTAAAAGCAAAGAAAAACTTAACGAAAAATTAGGCGGACAATATGATTTGTATACTGATTTTTACGAGGCACTCGAAATAACCAAACCAGATGCTGTTTGCATTTCTACTTATCCCGATACACACGAGGCTTATGCCATAAAATCTTTCGAAAATGGTTGCCATGTGTTTATCGAAAAACCATTGGCCGATAGCGTAGAAGGCGCTATGAAGGTGGCAGAAGCTGCTAAAAAAGCGAATAAAAAGTTATTGGTGGGTTATATTCTCCGCTATCATCCCTCCTGGGAGAAATTTACATCGCTGGCTCAGGAAATGGGAAAACCTTTGGTGATGCGCATGAACCTGAACCAACAGAGCCATGGTCCTAAATGGACGGTGCACCGTAACCTAATGAAAAGTTTAAGCCCCATTGTCGATTGTGCTGTGCATTATATCGATATTATGTGCCAAATGACCCGATCGAAGCCTGTACAGGTGAGTGCCATTGGTGCCAGGCTTACTGACGATATCCCGGAGTGGAATTACAATTACGGGCAGCTGCAGATCCGTTTCGAAGATGGTTCTATTGGTTGGTATGAAGCTGGCTGGGGCCCGATGGTGAGCGATAATGCTTTTTTTATTAAAGATGTTTTTGGACCAAAAGGATCAGTATCTATCACGGCTAAAAAAGCAGGTGCTGCCGGAAACTCTGATAACATTGATGCGCATACCAAAACCGAATCGATTAAAATACATCATGCCGATTTAGATGCCAATGATGAATTCAGCAAAGCCGATGAATGGTTAGACCTTACTGATGAGCCCGATCATCAGGAACTGTGCAACCGCGAGCAACGGTATTTCTTAAAAGCAATTAGCGAAGATATAGATTTAACCAACGCTACTGATGATGCTGTAAACAGCTTAAGAATTGCTTTTGCCTGTGATGAATCGGTAAAAACCGGCGAAATGATCCGGTTGGATTAAAATTCTTCCTCGTCATTTCGGTTGCTGCGGTCGTGGTGCCAGATGTTGCCATCAGACACCACGAAAGGATAAGTCGTCATTGCGAGGCACGAAGCAACCTTAAAGCGAACGCTAGTAGCGATAATCATAAAATTGCTTCGTGGGCAAAAAATGCCTTCCAGCAATGACGATTTCTCGTATGCTCACAAACATCGTTTCGCGCATCTCAGGAGTGTCGAATAAATGATTTATAATTACATCATTACCAACATCGCCTACAGTTCCGTATCGTTTAGGCAAAGTGGTATTATTCCTCAAAATCCATCAACAGTTATTAATACAAGAATTGGCGATTGTAAAGATGTATCTACGCTTTTTGTGAGTATGTGTAAAGAAGCCGGAATTACGGCAACACTGGCTTTGGCAAATACCCGGGATCGCGGCCAACATACGTTATTGTTACCTAGTATTGAATTTAATCACTGCATTGCCAAATCAACAATAGGAGGGAAAGACTACTGGGTAGAGCTTACTTCCGGAACATTGCCTTTTAATACTTTCAGCAATACTTTCCTGGGATCCAATATCCTCGAAATTAGTAAAACGAGTACAGCGCTGAACAAGTTTAATCCTGGAATAAGAGGAAGGAACATGATGGCCTACAAAACCGAAGTTAAGCTTGAAAATGCCGATATGACGGTTAAGGAAACCAATTGGAATACGGGATCAATGTCTAGCTACATCAGAAGTGTTTTTAACGATTTGAGCAGTGCAGATCAGATCAAGAAAATGAAGGAAGATCTGACAGGTGTATATCCCGAAAACGAAATTTATAGTCTTAGTTTTTCTAACCTCAATACCTCAAAATCAACTTCAGATACTGTGGGGACAGCTTGTTCCTATAAATTGCTGAATGTAAGCAAAAGTGTAGCAGGCATGTCGATATTCTCTATTCCATGGTCAAACAAATCGTACGCAACAGCTTTGCAGGTGATTTCACCTCGGAAATTTGGTATCGATCTTACCCAGTTATTTGGGGTTGACGAGTCTAATCAGGAATTATCATTAGAACTTCCAACCGGAAAAGCCATGGTTCAGCCTTTTAAAGCTGTTCAACTGAGCAATGATTTTGTCGATTTCAAACTGGAAAGCGTACAACAAGGAAATAAACTCGTTTTAAAGCGGAGTTTTGCATTAAAGAAAGATTATGTTCCTTTAGATAAGATCGACCAGTTTAAGGCTTTTTATAAAGAAATGGCCGAAGCGGATGATCAGCAACTGGCTATGAAATAAGAACACTTAAAAGCCCTGTTTAACAAAGCAGGGCTTTTAAGTGATATAAAGCGTTACCAAAGCAATTCAGTCCATCTCAATAGGTAATTCTCGCTTACCATGGACTTATTCCTGTATCAGGCGCATTGTCATCACTAAAAAATTGTCCTGTTGGCCCATCTGGTGATAATGTCGCTGCCTTTACCACTCTTGCTGCTGCATCTGGTACTGTTCCCGGGCCAGAGTGGTGATTAAAATCTGTAGCAGTATAGCCTGGATCAACCGCATTTACCTTAAAAGGCGTATTCAATAGGTTATTAGCCAATAGAATGGTATATGCATTAAGTGCTGCCTTCGAAGAAACGTAACCGGCCGGCTTTACGCCATAGTATTTCCAGTTCGGATCATTGTGTAACGTAAGTGAACCTAAACCTGATGTAACGTTCACGATTCTTGGTGCTGGCGACTGCTTTAACAAATCTATAAAGGTTTGTGTGACTGTGATTACACCAAAAAAGTTGGTTTCAAATACCTGCCTGAATACATTAATATCTGTTTCCAAAGCCGTGTGCATAGCACCACTAATACCTGCATTATTGATCAATACATCGAGCACATTAATTTTCTTACTGAGTAATGTTCCGGCAGCTTGTATCGATTCGATGTTATCCACGTCAATTTCTATAGGCGCTACGTTATTTAACCCTTCTAATTTTAACTGGCTTACGGCCTCTTCGCCTTTTTTAATATCTCGGGAGCCTACATATACATAATACCCTTGTTGTAATAATTGTCTTGCTGTTTCAAAGCCTATGCTTTTATTTGCTCCTGTAATCAGTGCTGTTTTCATAATTTACCATGTTTATGGTACAAATGTAGACGTATTGGTTAGCCTGGGCAGAACACATCCAACGGTATTAATGGTACATTTCGCGGATGCTGATCCGGTAGTCGGCAGGTGTTATACCCGTTTCGCGTTTAAAAAAGCGGTTAAAATAGGAAGTATCCGAGAAACCCAAATCAAAGGCAATTTCTTTTAAAGGATTTTGAGTATGAAACAACAACCGCTGTGCCTCCAATACCAATCGTTCGTGTATATGTTTAATGGCAGGTTTGCCACTTTGTATTTTCACCACCTCGCTTAAATGTCCGGCAGAAATATTCAATATCGAAGCATAATCGCCTACTTCGCGCAACTCTCGATAACACTCATTTATTTTTGCCTGAAAACTTTTCAGTAGAAGTTTATCTGCGGAATGATCAGCTCCTCTAAACTGCTCGGTATACAGCCTACTTAAATAGGTAAGCAGCACGGTAAGGTAGGCGGTAAGCATACGCTGTTGCCACTCGCCGGGCTTTTGATATTCGACATTGATTTTGGCAAGGATGTCCTCAACAAAGTTAAGATCAGCCTGGGTTAAGGCTAATTCATGTCCATTGTGCAGGTTTTCGATAATAGGTAGTTTACTTAATGAAGCATTTTCCTGAAGGGATAGAAACTCTTTTGTAAAAGCAATGCCGGTGCTCCATAACTGCTTAAAACCTTCTTTTACAATGATGTTGCTTGGGCCAGAAAAGTAAATGGTGTTATCTTTAAGGATATAAGGCGTCATATCGATCCACTGTCGACTATCTGCATGTCTGATCAAAACAACAAGAAAATGATCTTTTCGATGGGGGATAAGTAACTCCGACTGGTTTGGCAAAGTACCTTCAAAATTGTAAACCCTAAAGTTTTTATTTCCTGCTATCTCATCAGGTTCTATACTGTAGATAGGTAGTTGTTGAGGGGAATTAAGTATCTGCATCGCTTAAAATAAATTGAAAGAAAAGGAATTGCCCTGATTGTGCTCGAATAGCGTTCAATATGCAATTATAGGCATAAGCTTGCATATTGGATATATAAAAAAAGCATCAACCTTTATCAGATTGATGCTTTTTCGTAGCCCGTAGGGGAATCGAACCCCTGTTTCCAGAATGAAAATCTGGCGTCCTCACCCCTAGACGAACGGGCCATTTTTCAGTTTTTTACGCTCCAGTTTACAATTTGCAATTAAAACTGCCAATTGTGAACTACCAACTGAATTGGTAGCGGGGACACGACTCGAACGTGCGACCTTCGGGTTATGAGCCCGACGAGCTACCAACTGCTCCACCCCGCACTCTCATGTATTTTTAAGGGAAATACCAACCTTCAATTTTGCAGTGTTGAAACTGATAAAAAAAACCGCTCAGCTCTGTAGCGGTTTCGTAGCCCGTAGGGGAATCGAACCCCTGTTTCCAGAATGAAAATCTGGCGTCCTCACCCCTAGACGAACGGGCCATTAAATTAGAGTGTCTTTCAACTCTTTGGTAGCGGGGACACGACTCGAACGTGCGACCTTCGGGTTATGAGCCCGACGAGCTACCAACTGCTCCACCCCGCACGCTATACAACCCGTTTTTTCTTTGAATTAAATCCTTAACTCTGTTTCCGAATTGGAATGCAAAGATATAATTCGTTTCTTTGTGCTGCAAATTTTTTTTAAAAAATATTTTAATGGCGCATAAAGCAGGTTTTGTTAGTATAATAGGTAAACCAAATGTAGGTAAATCTACCCTCATGAATGTGCTTGTAGGCGAGCGACTTAGCATTATAACTCCTAAGGCACAAACCACAAGGCACCGCATTTTAGGGATCGTAAATGAAGAAGAATATCAGATCGTTTTCTCTGATACTCCGGGTATAATTAAGCCAAAATACAGTTTACAAGAGAGTATGATGAGCTTTGTTAACGGATCTTTGACCGATGCCGACGTACTTTTATTCGTAACCGACATCAACGAAGAGCATGATGAGGAAGACGTTATGGAGAAAATTCTGAACCGTAATATCCCTACAATTGTCCTCATCAATAAAATAGATAAAGCATTACAAGAACAGGTTGATGAGAAGATTGCCTACTGGCAGGAGAAGCTAAATCCGGTTGCTATTTATGCAATTTCGGCTTTGCATAAACACAATGTCGACGGATTATTGGACCGCGTGCTCGAAATGTTGCCAGAACATCCGCCATATTACGACAAAGAAGATTTGACCGATCGCTCAGAACGTTTCTTTGTTTCGGAAATTATCCGCGAAAAAATCTTCCTTAATTATCAGAAAGAAATTCCTTACAGTACCGAGGTAATTGTGAAGAGTTTTAAAGAAGAGGAAATGAAAAACGGTAAAGGTGCATTGATCAGGATTACTGCAGAAATTGTGGTCGAACGCGATTCGCAAAAGAACATTTTAATCGGTACAGGTGGAAGCATGTTGAAGAAGGTAGGTACCGAAGCACGTTTAGAGATTGAGAAATTTTTAGATAACAAGGTTTTCCTGGAGATGTTTGTGAAGGTAATTCCCGACTGGAGAAGTAAAAAGAATTATTTAAAAAGCTTCGGTTACGATAATTAATTTCGAATTTTAGGATATGAAGAAAAATTTAACGTTTCTCTTGCTGCTGATCGGTACAGCAGTTTTTGCCCAGGAATCAAACAATGGTAAAAAATTGTGGGCAAAATCTATCCTGAACGAAAAAGCGCCAGACCTGGTTGTTGAAAAATGGATTTCAAAACGGCCCGATACCAAAGGGAAGTTTGTACTGATCGATTTTTGGGCAACCTGGTGCGGACCATGCAGGGCATATATCCCTACATTGAACGATATTCAGAAGAAATATGCCGATAAAATTGTAATTATTGGTGTTTCTGATGAAGCAGCTGAAAAAGTAGAAGCTTTTAATAATCCTAAAATCAACTATTTTGAAGCCATAGATACTAAGGGAACGATAAAAGACTCTCTTCTGGTTAAAGGTATTCCACATGCTATTCTTATCGATCCGAAAGGAATTGTGAGGTGGGAGGGCTTTCCCTTGTTGCAAGGAAATCAATTAACAGAAGAGGTAATAAAGGGACTTTTAGAAAAGTATAAAAATTAATATTAATGGAGGTTACGAAAATTAACCTTACCTTTGCAGCCCGAAATAAATCGGTTAGTAGTTGATAGTCAATGGCTGATAGCCAAATAGTTTGAGCAGCTTGCCTAAACACCACGACCATTAACTATAAGCCATTAACTATCAAAAGAACACCATGAGTAATATTATAGCCATCGTAGGCAGGCCAAACGTAGGCAAGAGCACCCTTTTTAATAGATTAACAGAAAGCCGTAAGGCGATTGTAGATGATATAAGCGGTGTAACCCGCGATAGGCACTATGGAGTGGGTGAATGGACAGACAGACAATTTACAGTAATCGATACTGGTGGTTATGTAGCCAACTCAGAAGATGTTTATGAAGCCGCCATCCGCGAACAGGTAATGATCGCTATCGAAGAAGCCAGTGTCTTAATCTTTATGGTGGATGTAACCACAGGCATCACCGATTTAGATGATGATATTGCCCAGGTACTGCGCAGAAGCAATAAACCTGTTTATGTTTGTGCAAATAAAGTAGACAATACCGCTTTATATAACGAAATCCATACTTTTTATGGTTTCGGATTAGGCGAAGTATATGCATTATCATCAATGACGGGTTCTGGAACAGGAGAGTTATTGGATGAGATTGTTAAAAATTTCGAAGATATTCCGGAAGAAGAAAATCAATTGCCTAAGATTACCATTGCTGGTCGTCCGAATGTAGGTAAATCTTCTCTGGTTAATGCATTGATTGGTAAAGAACGTAATATTGTTACTGCAAATGCAGGTACCACCCGCGATTCGATCAAAATTCATTATAACCAGTTCGGTCATGAATTTATGCTGATCGATACTGCCGGATTACGTAAAAAAACAAAAGTTAAAGAAAACTTAGAGTTCTATTCGGTAATGCGTACCATTAAAGCTTTAGAAGAAGCTGATGTTGTGGTATTAATGATCGATGCAGTAGAAGGAATCGAAAGTCAGGATATCAATATCTTCCACCTGGCCGAGAAGAACAAAAAAGGTATCGTAATTTTGGTTAACAAATGGGATTTGATCGAAAAAAATACGCAAACGATGAAAGCTTTCGAAGAGCAGATTCATGAGCGTATCCGTCCGTTTACCGATGTGCCGATCATTTTCACATCCGTATTAAACAAGCAACGTATCTTCAAAGCAATTGAAGCGGCTTTAGAAGTTTATAAAAACCGTAGCAAGAAAATCCCTACATCTAAATTGAATGATGTGATGTTGCCGCTGATCGAGAAATTTCCACCACCGGCATTAAAAGGAAAACACATTAAAATTAAATACATCACGCAAATTAATGCTACTTCGCCAATGTTTGCCTTTTTCTGCAACTTGCCACAGTACATTAAAGATCCGTATAAACGTTTCATCGAGAATAAATTGAGAGAAAACTTCGACTTTTCTGGTGCACCGATCCAGATTTATTTCAGACAGAAATAGGTTTGAGGTTGAAGGTATAAGGCTTAAGGTCGAAATGCCTAAACAATAATATTAAAACAGGGCTGCATTCATAGCGAAAGCAGCCCTGTTTTGTTTTTTGCCATTCTGAATGATTATTTTTTACGGGACATTTGGACTGAAGCGGCATTTATAGAGAGGTCGTCATTCCCAACCTGATTGGGAATCTTATGCGCTAACCTTTAAGATTCCTACCTGCGTGGGAATGACGGGAGATAGCCACAATCTGTAATTTATCGGTAACTTTGGCAAATGCAATTACAAGTTCAAAACAGCATTTCAGCCGACATCGATACCATTTTCGAATTTTACGATATGGCTATTGCCCACCAGAAGAAAGTATTTAATAAACATTGGCAAGGCTTTAGCAGAGAAATGGTGCAGACCGAAATTGATGAAAACAGCCAATATAAAATTCTTGTAGATGGCGTGGTAGCCTGTGTATTTGCGGTTACGTTTAACGATCAGCTAATTTGGAGAGAACGGGATCATGATGCGATTTATATCCACAGGATTGTAACTCATCCCGAATTTAGGGGTTATTCTTTTGTGAAGGAAATTATCAAATGGGCTAAAGATTACGCTGCAAAGAATAACATTAAATTTATTAGAATGGACACCTGGGCAGATAATGAAAAACTACTCGAATATTATACAGGCTGTGGCTTTGATTATGTTGGGGTAGTAAGCATGGAAAAAACTGATGGACTGCCGAAACACTATGAAGGCATCAGTTTAAGTTTGTTTGAGATTGCGCTGTAAATTATAAAACGGTCGTCATGCTGAACTTGTTTTATTAGTAGTATTTATGATTTTAAAGGCCTAATAGCTACTTCGTGGTCAGCATCTTTCATGTAAAAAAATAACCTTGTTGGATAGATCCTGAAATAAATTTACTTCGTAGCTTTCCGCTTCGCTACAGGTCAGGATGACGGTAACTACATAGATTCTATTCAGACATATTTATAATTCGTGTTGGTAAAACTTACTTCAATTCAATTTTCCAGCTTAACATGTCATCAACTTCTCCAATATGGATAAAGTTGTTTTTTTCTAAAATGGAATATGAGGCCACATTGTCTTTTGTGGTAGCAGCAAAAACAGATTTCACTTTTGGCTGCTCTTTAGCCCATTCTATCAATCGGCCTACGGCTTCCGTCATAAAACCCTTACCTCTAAATTCTTCGTAAGTACCATAACCAATTTCAATTTCGCCATTTGGATCAGGCTCACCAACAAAACAGATATCGCCTATCATTCTATGATCGGGTTTAGATATGATTGTCCATAAGGTATGGTACAGGTAATCTTTATCCTTATCGAAAACGTTAGGTAAAATTGCTTCTTCCAAAGCCTCGTGAAGCGAAGGAGAAATGTTTTTTTTGGTTGGCAAAAGGCCAAATTCTTCTTCAAGTGAATGATCATCTTTAATGTATTTTAAAAGTTGATCGTGTGTTAATGGTCTTAAAATGAGGCGTTCTGTTTCTAACATGCTTGAATTTGTTACAGAGACTAATATAAAGCTTTGGGTTTTGAATAACCAAAATTTTAGAACAAGCTTTTGTTAAAAAAATGTCTAGCGTAATTAATAAACCTTTATTACCTGCCCGGTTACAATGCCCAGTACACTTTTCTCGTAAGCTTTAACTACTTTCTCCATACTAACCGGAATTTCGCCAGGAAAAGAATCGAAATAAGCAGGCGAATCTTCGACAACGTTGGGGCTGACAGCGTTTATACGAATCCCATTTTCGAGTTCTGGAGCAGCAGCGAGAACAAAAGAGTTTAATCCTCCGTTTACTGCGCTTAGTGCGGCACCTGCTGCAACCGGATGATCAGCCAATATGCCCGAGGTTAGCGTAAATGAGCCACCTTTATTAATGTAATGCTGACCGATAAGCACCAGATTAACCTGGCCCAATAGTTTATCCAACAAACCGCTCTTAAATACCTCACCCGTCATCTGGTTTATAGGTGCAAAAGGACCTTTTCCGCTGGTACTGATCAGGGCATCGAAAGCACCAATCTGCTCAAACATGGCTTTAATCGATGCTTCATTGGTAATATCTACCTGAACATCACCTTTGGTATTTCCTACACGGATGATCTCATGTTTTTGCGCAAAAGCTTCAGCTACTTTTTTGCCCAATGTGCCTGTCGCGCCTACAATTATTATTTTCATACAGTATTATGTTAAAAGGTACACATAATTTCCCCGTAAATTTCGCAGAAAAGCGCTGATTTGGAATTTTACGCTGCGTTAATCTGTGATCAGCGGGAAATTAATAGCCATAGTACAATTACTTATCACTAGTTGTGTTTAAATGTGTAATACTAGTTTAGCGTCGTTATTAAACATCGGGGGCATTAAAATGTTTGTATCGCGTTAATCCTGCAACACAATTTCTGCTTTTAGGTCGGTAATCAGCAGATCGATATGCGCTTGCGTTACGTTGGGCATGCAGATGATATGCGAATTCCCCTGTTCAGCTGCCAACTGCCATTTTTTACAGATTGTTGCAGATGGGGTAGGGAAGTTTACGGTTATGGCATTCGTGTTTCGCCATGCAGCAATACCCAGCGCTTTAAGCTTCTGTTCGGTATAAGCTGCAGTCGCTAAACTGTGCATGGCCCTGCTTTTTAAACCTGTTATACCCAAACGTTTAATGGTGTGCCATAGAAATAAGGGACTATGGCCATTTCTAGATCCGGTAATGGTGGTATCAATACTTCCGATGTAGGCCACCGAACGGGCAATCCGATCGCGGTTCGATTTTTTGGCAACTACCACACCGCAAGGCATCGGCGAACCAAAAAACTTGTGACCGCTAATGGCGATGCTGTCTGCACCATCTTCAAAATCGAATGCTGGTCTGGGTTCAATCAACGCACTATAGGTGCCAGAAAGTGCAGCATCCGCATGGATATAATAATGTTGGATAGCCAGTTTTTTTAAGATGCTTTTAATTTTGGCCACATCATCACGTGCTTCGGTCATGGTGGTGCCAATATTGGCCATAATGATAACAGGCATGTGACGGTTCATCCTAATGGTGTGTTCAAGGTCTTCGTAATCGATTTCTCCATTTTCCTGGGTACGGATGACGATATTTGACATGTTGAGTAAATGCAGGTTCTTTTGCACACTATAATGTGTAGCTTCAGAGTAATAAACCATTCCTTTTGGGTGTAATTCGCGGGCAAGGTACAAGCCATAAAGATTTCCTTCAGAGCCACCATTAGTTACATAACCCCACCAGTTATCTGCAGGTGCACGGAAAAGCTCGGCAAAAAACTGGACGACTTCTTTTTCGAGTTCACGTGAGCCTACTGCATAGGTTGAAGTAACAAAAGGATCACCCAGGTTGTTCATCGGATATTTTAAAAAATCTGAAAGTGCCTGATAATCGAAGTCCTTTGAAACGGGATAACCTAAAAATAAATCGGTCTGTTTCTTAACATGCGTTAATAGATCATTTAATACCTGTTGATCCTTTTCCTTTAATTTGCTCGCTTCCATAAAAATATGATTTGCTGGCAAAAGTAACAAAACAAAATATAGTATTATTATTTGTTTTAAATTAAGAATATAATTCTGATTTATATTTTATTTGTGAAATTAAAATTCTTTTCGACCTCTGAATTGATCCGCCATGAAATATAAAATATGGCTATTGGAGGTTAAGTAGCGCTTGTCTTACGGCGTTGTCGGTTTGGTTTGCAGCCTTGTAATAGCCTACATCGCCCAGATAATAACGGCAAAGCAAGGCTTTTAAATCATTCAGGATCACATTTTTCGAATTATACAATTGAAAACGATCTATGGCTACATTTTTACGTTGAAGATATCCTATAAAGTCTTTAAAGTCGTTGTCGTTTATAGTAAAGATATTGATATTCTGCTCTACAAAACTTGCGCTATACTTATTGGTAAGTACATTAAATACATAATCAGAAAGCACTTTTTTGCTCACTAAATTGCTGTAAAACTTATTGTAGCCACTGGTGTCTAATTTTACAAATACATCAGGCTGAATACCACCAAGAGGTTTGATCTTTCTGGCGGGCTGAACGGTTACGCCCTCTGTTTTCTCAATAGAATCCTGAAAAGAGGTTCGGTCTCCGGTAAGCTCACCGTCCGTCATGCGTTCGTCTAATTCATGCTTGTAGGCGTCGTAACCTTTTTTATACGATTTTTGAATACTGCGACCAGATGGTGTGTAATATCTAGCGATGGTTAAGTTCAATGCAGAGCCGTCGCCAAAAGCAAATTGCTCTTGTACCAGGCCTTTGCCAAAAGAACGGCGGCCCACAATAATTCCGCGCCCCAGATCCTGGATGGCTCCAGCAACAATTTCGCTGGCCGAAGCGGTATTTTCATTGATCAGGACAGCCAGTTTGCCATTTTGAAAAGCACCAGTACCCGTAGAAAAATAATCGGTACGTGGCTCATGTTTACCCTGTGTATATACAATAAGTTTGTTCTCGGCTAAAAACTGATCGGCCAAACCTGTAGCTGCGGTAAAATAGCCCCCTCCATTATCGCGCAAGTCGAGAATCAGTTTTTTCATGCCCCTTGCTTTCAGGTTATTGGCTGCAACAGAGAAATCGTTATCGGTATTGGCGCCAAACTTACTGATCCGTACATAACCTGTTTCGTTATTGATCATATAAGCGGCATCAATACTGCTGATGTTTACTTTGCCTCGTGTAACCATAATTCGGTTACTTTGAGGAGCCCCTGGGTGTAAAAGCACTACGCTCACACCTGTTCCTGATCTGCCTTTAAAACGGCCGGTAAGTTGGTCTTTTGGTAAATTTCTCCCACTTACAACTGCTGTATCGATACTTAGGATTTTATCGCCCAGTTTTATCCCAGCCTGGTAAGCAGGACCATCTTTAACCACACCGGTAACCATCATGGTGTCGTTAAGCATATAATATTCTATGCCCACACCCTCAAAGTTCCCTTCCAGGTTATCGGTCATATCTTGCGCATCGGTTGGCGGCAGGTAAACACTATGTGGATCGAGTTGGTGTAAAACACTATCTATAGGTAAGTTTTGAAGCGAATCGGTATTGATGTCATCAACATAATTACCGTTGATGATGTGTAAGATCTCATTTAATTTCTCATCGCTGTTGCTGGCGAGTTGAGGGCTCTTTTTAACGCCAAAGCCTTGATCTTTAATAAATTTTATGCCCAAAAACATACCCACTATTAAAATTACAGAATAGCTTGCAGCGATCAGTATGTTATGTCGGGTATTTTTTTTCATTAGCGTTATTGCAAATTTATGAAAATTAGCGAGTTGATATATTTTTTAACTGCATTTTCATGTCTTTTGTTTATAATATTTAACATTAATTAACCCGATGGAACGATAGGTTGAAATTTATGACAGATATTTTTGGGTTTTTAGGGTAGTTTTTAGAAAGAATTTACCGAATTTTATCAAAATTAAATTTATGAATAGAGTTACCGAGCAAGAATCTAACTATAACCACATCGATCAGATGTCGGTGTTAGAAGTTTTGCAGGGCATTAATAACGAAGATAAAACTGTAGCATTTGCAGTTGAAAAATCTTTGCCTCAGATCGAAAAATTAACATCGGCAGTGGCCGAGCGAATGAAAAAAGGTGGTCGTCTTTTTTATATCGGTGCAGGTACAAGTGGCCGTTTAGGTGTAGTAGACGCATCAGAATGCCCACCTACATACGGTGTTCCTTTTGATTGGGTTGTTGGAATTATTGCAGGTGGAGATACGGCGATTAGAAGAGCGGTAGAATTTGCTGAAGATGATGCCGAACAAGCCTGGAAAGATCTTCAGGAATTTGAAATTAACGAGAAAGATTGTTTGGTTGGCCTGGCAGCGTCAGGTACTACGCCTTATGTAATCGGCGGATTAAACACGGCACGTAAGCATGGTATTTTAACAGGTTGCATCGTTTGTAATACAGGTGGACCTATTGCTGCAGAATCGGATTTTCCGGTTGAAGTGGTGGTTGGCCCTGAGTTTGTAACCGGCTCTACCCGCATGAAATCTGGTACGGCGCAAAAAATGGTGTTAAATATGTTAAGCACTACCGTTATGGTTCAGTTGGGGCGTGTAGTTGGCAATAAAATGGTCGATATGCAGTTAACCAATCATAAACTGGTAGACCGCGGAACACAAATGGTTGCCGATGAGCTAAATATAGGTTACGATGAAGCAGCTGAGTTGTTAACCCGTTATGGAAGTGTACGTAAAGCAGTTGAAGCAGGACACATTAGCGAATAATTGATTGAGAGAGGGATGGATTGAGTGAATGAAAGAATTAGTGAATGATAGCATGAAAGAATAGCATTATCATTCAATCATTCAAAACTCACTCATTCAATAATTAAAAAAGAGTATGCACGAAATTGAGCCTTATTACCAGTGGAGAGATGATTATATTTCGGCAGAAGATGAGCGTTCGCCATTTTACAATACCGAATATTCAGAACTGTACTTCGATAAGCAGATTTACAATTTTTTACTGCACCCTCAATGGGACGAGTTTGGTTCTAATACCTTGTACATGAAGGTGTTATACGCCGATTATGATCGCAGTTATGCCGTTATAGAATTTATAGGCGAGTGGAACGATGCCATTAACAACGACATTATGCTGCTGAAACGCGATATTTTAGAACTGATGATGGATGAAGGCATTAATAAATTTATCCTGATCGGTGAAAATATACTGAATTTTCATGCCTCTGATGACAGTTATTACGAAGAGTGGTTTCAGGAAGTAGAAGATGGCTGGATTGTTGGGGTGAATTTTCAGGAACACGTAATCACCGAGTTTCGCGATAATAACATCGATTATTACATTAACTTTGGTGGTGCATTTGATAATCTGCCATGGCGCACATTAAAACCGCTACAATTCTTTAAAAAAGTTGAAGAATTGCTGACAAAAAGATTAAACTAAATATTTATTTTTATATAGTTAAATACACAAAATTTAAAATGGAACAACAAAATTATCAATATCAGGACAACAGTGTTTTTGTGCAGGAAAAATCTGTTTCCAAAAAATTCTTTGCAAACGTTTTCTTATGGATGTTCGTGGCATTGAGTTTATCAACAGTAGCCGCCTATTTGTTTGGTACCAATGAGCAGTTAATGCAATACCTTTTAAATATTAATCCAACAACTGGTAAAGTGAGCATGTCAATTTTTGGTTATGTAGCAATGTTTGCACCGCTCGGCCTGGTCTTATTAATGGGATTTGGTTTAAGTAGATTATCATTACCAGCGTTAATTGGCGTTTTTGTACTTTATTCGGTATTAACTGGAGTTAGTTTAAGTTTTATCTTGTTAACTTATACTTCAGGTTCAGTAGTGAGCTGTTTTGCTGGAGCTGCCGGAATATTCGGAATTATGGCATTTATGGGTTACACAACCAATATCGATCTAAGTAAATTTGGGCCGATTTTAATGGTTGGAGTAATTGGTTTAGTGATTGCCAGTGTAATAAATATGTTTGTTCAAAGCGAGCAGTTCAGTTTGTTTATGGCATTTATTGGAATCGCAATATTTACGGCATTAACGGCTTATGATGTGCAAAAAATCAAAAGAATTGGCGAAGGGATCGAAGCTAGCGGCGAACAGGTTCTTCAGATAGAATCTAAAAAAATGGCTATTGTAGCTGCATTGTCCCTATACTTAGATTTCTTAAATATCTTCCTTTTCTTACTTCGTATTTTCGGAAGCAGAAAGTAATGAATAAGTTTTTAGCAATTGTCGGTTTTCTAATAGTCGGTGTCTGTATCCAGGTGCTGATAATGCTTTTAATAACTGATAATATCTTAGTAGTAAGTTTAGGCAGTGGAATTTGGATGAGCTACATGACGATATGGTATAATAAGAAATTTGGAAAAAAGGTAATCTTTTAATCTAAAAAAAACAGAACAATATTCTTAAGGCCGTGCAGAATTGCATGGCCTTTGTAATTTTATTTGGTAGCAAAGCGATAAATTTTGGAATTGATGTTGCTTTGTTGCATTTTTGTATGCTTATTAAGAAAGACGGAGGGATTAGACCCAACGAAGTCTTAGCAACCTGTAACCATACAAGGTGCTAAATTCTATTCTGCAAATAGCAGAAACAGATAAGTTTAGGATTACGATTCACGTACCAACTTTTTAAATAAGCCTTTTAGAGACTTGAGACTATAGATTTGAGATTTGAGACATTGCGTCTTATCCACTCTCATATCTGATATCTCATATCTCAAATCTTACAACAAGAATGAGCATAAGAGAAGAATTAGAAAAACGTATTTTGGTGATTGATGGTGCAATGGGTACCATGATTCAACGATATACCCTAACCGAAGAAGATTTTAGAGGGGAACGATTTAAAAACCATCCCTGTGATGTAAAAGGCAATAATGATTTGCTCAACATCACACGTCCGGATATTATTAAAACCATACACCTGGAGTACCTGGCCGCTGGTGCCGATATTATCGAAACCAATACATTCAGTACACAGCGCATTTCCATGGCCGATTACCAGATGGAAGACCTTTCTTACGAAATGAGTTTTGAAGGTGCGCGGGTGGCAAAGGAAGCCGTAAATGAGTTCATGGCTGCAAATCCAGACCGTAAATGTTTTGTGGCCGGTGCTATTGGCCCAACCAACCGTACCCTTTCCATGTCGCCGAATGTAAACGATCCTGGTTTTAGGGCAGTCTATTTTGATGAGCTTGAAGCAGCTTATTATGAGCAGGTGCGTGGTTTGGTAGATGGTGGTTCTGATGTATTATTAATCGAAACCATTTTCGATACTTTAAATGCTAAAGTGGCTATTGTAGCCATTAAAAAATATGAAGAGGTAATTGGCCGTAAACTGGAGATCATGATTTCCGGTACCATTACCGACGCCTCCGGAAGAACACTTTCAGGCCAGACTGCCGAAGCTTTCTTAAACTCTGTCATGCATGCAAAACCATTAAGTATCGGTTTTAACTGTGCTTTGGGTGCTAAAGAAATGCGTCCGCATATTGAGGAGCTTGCTGCAAAAGCTGGCTGTTATGTTTCGGCCTATCCAAATGCAGGTTTACCAAACGAGTTTGGCGCTTATGATGAACAGCCGCATGAAACGGCACACTTAGTTGACGATTTTATTGGTTCAGGTTTTGTGAATATTGTGGGTGGCTGTTGTGGTACTACACCAGAGCACATTGGCTGTATTGCTAAAAATGCAAGGAAAGCCGAGCCCCGCAAAATCCCTGTAATCGAACCTTATATGCGTTTAAGCGGGTTGGAACCTGTAACCATCACCCCAGAAAGTATTTTTGTAAATATCGGTGAAAGAACAAATATCACCGGATCTCCTAAATTCTCTAAACTGATTTTGGGTGGCGATTACGAAGCTGCACTGGCCGTTGCCCTGCAACAGGTTGAAGGCGGTGCGCAGATAATTGATGTGAACATGGATGAGGGAATGTTGGATTCGGAAGCAGCAATGACCAAATTTTTAAACCTCATTGCCTCTGAACCTGATATTGCCAAATTGCCAATCATGGTCGATTCATCCAAATGGTCGGTTATCGAAAATGGCTTAAAATGTTTGCAGGGAAAAGGAATTGTAAACTCTATTTCACTAAAAGAAGGAGAGGAGAAATTCCGCGAAAGTGCACGCAAAATTATGCAATACGGTGCTGCGGTAGTAGTAATGGCTTTTGATGAGCAGGGACAGGCCGATAATTACGAGCGCAGAAAAGAAATCTGTAAAAGAAGTTACGATATTCTGGTGCACGAAATTGGTTTCCCGCCAGAGGATATTATTTTCGATCCGAACATTTTAACCGTTGCAACTGGATTGGAAGAGCATAATAATTATGCTGTCGATTTTATAAATGCAACCCGTTGGATCAAAGAAAACCTGCCTCATGCTAAAGTGAGCGGAGGGGTTTCTAATATTTCTTTCTCTTTTAGGGGGAATAATACCGTTCGTGAAGCAATGCACTCCGCATTCCTTTATCACGCCATTCAGGCTGGTTTAGATATGGGAATTGTAAACGCAGGGATGTTAGAGGTTTACCAGGAAATTCCACCCGAATTGTTAGAAAGGGTAGAGGATGTACTCTTAAACCGAAGAGATGATGCTACAGAGCGTTTGGTAGAATATGCGGATACCGTTAAATCGAAAGGTAAAGAGGTGGTTAAAGATGAAGAGTGGAGAAAAGGTTCTGTTGAAGAGCGGTTATCTCATTCTTTAGTAAAGGGAATTGTAGAATACCTGGATGATGATGTGGAAGAAGCCAGACAAAAATATGCCCGCCCAATTCAGGTAATCGAAGGACCGTTGATGGATGGGATGAACATTGTGGGTGATTTATTCGGCGCCGGAAAAATGTTCTTGCCACAAGTGGTAAAATCGGCAAGGGTAATGAAAAAAGCTGTAGCCTATTTATTGCCATTTATCGAACAGGAAAAGCTGGATAATCCCGATCAAGATCAAAGTTCATCTGCAGGAAGAGTTTTAATGGCCACCGTAAAAGGCGATGTGCACGATATTGGAAAAAATATTGTAGGCGTAGTATTGGCTTGTAATAACTTCGAAATTGTTGATATGGGCGTGATGGTTCCTGCACAGGAAATCATCAAAAAAGCCAAAGAAATAAAAGCCGATATTATTGGTTTAAGTGGATTGATTACACCGTCACTGGATGAAATGGTTCACTTTGCCAAAGAAATGGAACGTGAAGGTTTTACCATTCCCTTAATTATCGGTGGGGCAACTACTTCAAGAATCCATGCTGCTGTAAAAGTAGCGCCAAATTATTCAGGACCCGCTATCCACGTATTGGATGCTTCCAGAAGTGTTACCGTTTGTAGCACCTTGATGAATCCTGAAACAAAAGATGATTATGTGGCAGGTATCAGGGCAGAATATGACAAAGCACGCGAAGCACATTTAAATAAGCGATCGGATAAACGTTTTAAAACCTTAGAAGAGGCACGTGCAAATAAATTTAAGATTGATTTTCAGCCCAACCTACCCGTTCCAGAATTTACAGGCACAAGGGTTTTCGATAATTATCCCTTAGAAGAATTGGTACCCTATATCGATTGGACGCCGTTTTTTCATACCTGGGAACTTCGTGGCAGTTATCCTAAAATTTTCGATGATAAAAATGTAGGCGACGAAGCGAAAAAACTTTTTGATGATGCGCAGACTTTATTAAAACGCATCCTCGACGAAAAACTATTAACAGCAAGAGCTGTAATTGGTTTCTGGCCAGCAAATGCGGTAGGAGACGATATTCAGTTGATAGTTGCCGGTGATCAGTTGTCAAATGACTCCGAACTGAAAACTGAGAACTCCAAACTGGTAACTATTCATACCCTCCGCCAGCAGGCCGAAAAAGTAGATGGGCAGCCTTATTATGCTTTATCTGATTTCATTGCACCGAAAGAAAGTGGTATTCAGGATTATTTTGGTGGTTTTGCCGTAACCGCAGGTATTGGGATTGATGAATTGGTAAATGAGTTCGAGTCCAATTACGATGATTACAATAGTATCATGGCTAAAGCATTGGCCGATCGTTTGGCTGAAGCTTTCGCAGAGCGCCTGCATGAACGTGTACGTAAAGAATATTGGGGTTATGCTCAGGATGAAAATCTGAGCAATCAGGAATTGATTAAGGAAGAATACGCAGGTATCCGTCCCGCACCTGGTTATCCTGCTTGTCCGGAACACACCGAAAAAGGAACTTTATTCCAATTGCTTGATGCGGAGAATAAAATAGGGTTACACTTAACCGAAAGTTATGCCATGTATCCAACAGCAGCGGTAAGTGGATTTTATTTCGCGCACCCCGATTCGAGGTATTTTGGATTGGGAAAAATTACCAAAGATCAGATTGAAGATTATGCCATCAGAAAGAATATGCCAATTGAAGAAGTGGAGCGGTGGTTGAGTCCAAATTTAGCTTATTAATATTGTCGATTTGTCATCCTGAGTGAAGCGAAGGATTTCAAAACGAAGAACATATAATTTTGATGTTTGCAGTCATCAGAAATAAGAACTGCTACAATGTTAGAGATGCTTCGTTAGCACTCAGCATGACACCCAAAAATAGGTTATGAAGATTACAGACCATATAAAAAACGCAAAGGGTAAAACCTTGTTCTCTTTTGAATTATTGCCGCCTATTAAAGGGCAAAGTATACAATGGATCTATGATGCGATAGAGCCGCTATTAGAGTTTAATCCTCCTTTTATTGATGTAACTTCGCTCCGCGAGGATTACATTTATAAAGAACAAGCCAATGGTTTGCTACAAAAGGTATCTTATCGTAAGCGTCCGGGCACCATTGCCATTTGTGCAGCCATTATCCATAAATATAAGGTTGATGCCGTTCCGCATCTCATTTGCGGTGGATTTACCAAAGAAGAAACCGAAAATGCGTTGATCGATTTACAGTTTTTGGGTATTGATAATGTTTTGGCTTTGCGTGGCGATGCCCGTAAGGCAGATGGGAATTTCGTGCCAACCCCTGGCGGACACTGTTATGCTACAGATTTGATCGAGCACATCAAGAACCATAATGAAGGTAAATTTTTGCATGAAGATGTAGAAACCTTTAAAAGTGATTTCTGTATCGGTGTGGCTGGTTATCCTGAAAAACATTTCGAAGCGCCTAACATGAGTACCGATTTCAAATACCTGAAAAAGAAGGTTGAAGCTGGAGCGGAGTTTATTGTTACGCAGATGTTTTTCGATAACCAGAAGTATTTCGACTTTGTAAAGAAATGCAGGGAAAACGATATTAATATTCCAATTATACCAGGTTTGAAGCCTATAAGTACCTTATCGCAGTTAAATGTACTGCCTAAGATTTTTCACATCGATTTACCTGATGAATTAACGGACGCGCTATCGCACGCTAAAAATAACAACGAGGCAAAAGAAATTGGCACCGAAGCCATGATTAAACAATGTAAAGAACTGATTGATTTTGGTGCCCCGGTGTTACACTTTTACACCATGGGCCGCCCAGAGCAGACCAAAAAGATTGCAAAAGCTATATTTTAGTCAAAAATCATCATCATTACGAGGCACGAAGATAACCGAACGAAGTGAGCTCATGAATGCCTTTAAAAACAACTGCAAAATGAATAATCCTACAACGATCGCTAATTAACCTGGCGCTTTAAGATTGCTTCGTTCCTAGCAATGACGTAGTTTCTTTATTACTTAAAATTACCATCATGAATAATCTAAATATCGACCAACAAAACCTTGATGCCATACTAATGGAAGTTAAACAACAGGGAATAGATTATTTAAACCAAATTCATGAACGGCCTACGGCAAGTTCCGCTGAAATAGAGATTATTCAGGATTTAAGTGAGCAGGGTTTTGGTACTGTTGAAGCCTTAAAACAATTTAACCAGCGTTTCGAACCCATTATGGTGGCCTCGTCTGGTCCAAGATATTGGGGTTTTGTAACCGGCGGTACTACACCTGCCGCCATTGCTGGCGATTGGCTGTCGACTATCTACGATCAAAACACGCAAAGTGCAAAAGGTAACGGCGACGTTTCAGCCATCATCGAACTCGAAACCATCCAGTTATTACTTTCATTGTTTAACCTGCCCAAAGATTTTTTCGGTGGTTTTGTAACCGGAGCAACCTTATCTAATTTTACTTGTCTAGCTGTTGCCAGGCAATGGATTGGTAGACAATTTGGGAAAGATTTTGCCAGAGAAGGCATATCAGGTACGGTAAAAGTGCTATCGGCTACACCGCACTCTTCAGCCATAAAATCCTTATCAATGTTGGGCTTGGGAAGTGGCAATTTTATTCAGGTAAACGTAATGCAAGGTAATCGGGAAGCGCTAGATGTTGCAGACCTTGAGCTGAAAATACAAACCTTAAATGGCGAACCTTTCATCCTGATTTCCAGTGCCGGAACAGTAAATACGGTTGATTTTGATGATTTTGAAGCCATTAATACCTTAAAGGAAAAATATAATTTCTGGTGGCATATAGATGCAGCCTTTGGTGGCTTTGCCGCTTGTTCGCCAAAATATAATCATTTGGTTAAAGGATGGGAGCATGCCGACAGTATTACGGTAGATTGCCACAAATGGCTAAATGTACCCTATGAAAACGCAGTATTTTTCGTGAAAGAGAAACACCAATTGTTACAGGTAGAAACCTTTCAGAATTCTAATGCGGCTTATTTGGGCAATCCGATGGAAAATTTCAGCTATTTAAATTTTCTGCCAGAAAATTCCCGCCGATTAAAGGCCTTACCTGCTTGGTTTACTTTAACAAGCTACGGAAAACAGGGTTATCAGGAAATTGTAGAAAGTAATGTTGAAGTGGCTTTACAGTTTGCAGATTTTATTGATGAAAATCCAAATTTTGAACTCTTGGCACCAATACGTTTAAATACCGTTTGTTTTTCGTTAACAGATGAAAGTTTAGTTTCAATATTCTTGAACAAATTAAATGCAAGCGGAAAAGTTTTTATGACCCCTACATTTTACAATGGGAAGAAGGGGATTCGTGCTGCTTTTGTGAACTGGCGGACCTCAGCCGCTGATGTTGAGCTGGCTAAGGCAGCTATGCTCGAAATTCTTACAGAACTTTAACCTTAAATTATTGTTTTAATGTTGTAGCATTTTATCTTTGTACCGATGAAATTAGATGGTCTTAAATATGTACTTATTGCCTGCATTGCGATAGCTTTTTTCTTAAAAGTAAGTCATGCGGTTTCGTATTTAAGCTATTCTGACAATAACATTGAAGTTTTATCTACAAATGATGACGCGACAGAGAAGGAAGAAAAGAAAGTAGAAACCGAATATGCGGTGCAGCAAATCGTGTTTCATGGAGCTTTATATTTTCCTCTTCAAACTTCAAAAAAGGTGCTCATTCCTGATCATTCTTTCCAACTGGCTTACTTCCCAGAGGTTTTAACACCGCCACCTTCCGTATAAGCATATCTTTTTATGTTTAAACTCCGTTTCGCAAAAACGGAACCAATTGTCTATTTTAAAAATTACAAATAATATATATGAAACGAGCAATTTCATTTGCAGTGTTATTAATCGCTGCTTCTTTAAAAATCAGTGCACAAGAAGTTGTGCAAAATAATGTTAAGCCGGTAGAAAATGCCCTTATTCAGGTAACTAAGCTACAACCGGTAAGTTTTAATTACGATAAAACCTGGGCAGAAAAACTAAAGCTATCCGCCAAACCGCAATATGGTTTTGTAGGTACTGAAGCTAAAACAGCTGTTCCTGAAATTGTTTCTGTACAGGCAAAAAGTTATGCATCAGGTAAAAACGCATTTAGAAATGCTACTATTACCAAGGTAGATTACGAGAGTTTAGTCCCGCTTTTGGTTGCCAGTATAAAGGAGCAACAGCAACAGATTGAAGCCCTGCAACGCGAGCTGAAAACACTAAAGTCGCAAAACACTAAGTAAAAATGAATCCCGATGAAAGTCGGGATTTTTTTATTCTCTGTTTTTCAAGTTGGTCCGGTATTTACTGTTCGAAGTGCCTAAAAGGTAATGCACAGAGAAGTATGAAATAGGGACATTGTTTTATAGATACGTCATTCCCGCGCAGGCGGGAATCTTAATGCCTGTTACTTGCACTAGGATTCCCAATCAAGTTGGGAATGACGAATTTTCGAAATAGAAGTATATTTTACTTACTATCCTTTAAGCAAATAGCTTTTAAACCCTTCAAAATCCACACCTAACTGATCAGCATGTTTTGGTTTACTTTCTAAAGCTTTTACCTGTTCAGGGATCTCGATTTTAGTCGCAATATCTGCAGGGAAAATATCAGGAAATTTACAGGCATGTGCTGTAGATAAGAAAACTGCGGCACTTTCGTTCGTAGGGTTTTCATTCCTGTATTTTTCAATTGCTAAATAGGCAATCGCAGTATGCGGGCAAGCCACATAATTTAACTTGCTATCAATTTCTTTGATCCCTTCCAGTGTTTCATCATCAGTAAAACGATAAGAAGTAACCACTTTTTTGATGGCTTCTACATCCTGACTAAACAGATCCATAATACGTACCCAATTGCTTGGGGCACCAACATCCATAGCATTCGAGTAGGTTTGTGTAGATGGTTTCGTTTCATATACACCACTTTCTAAAAAGCGTGGAACGGTATCGTTAACATTGGTTGCCGCAATAAACTGTTTAACAGGTAATCCTAATTTATAGGCCAATAAACCTGCGCCAATATTTCCGAAATTTCCACTTGGTACTGAAAATACCACCTCATTAAAACCTTGCTTTTTCAGCTGGGCGTAAGTATTGAAATAATAAAACGTTTGCGGAATTAATCGAGAAATATTGATCGAATTGGCAGAAGTTAATCTGAATTTAGCATTCAACTCATCATCTGCAAAAGCTTGTTTAACCAAAGCCTGGCAGTCATCAAAAGTGCCTTTAACTTCAACCGCTCTGATATTTTCGCCGTTGGTGGTTAACTGCAGTTCCTGTATCGGGCTCACTTTTCCCTCTGGGTATAGAATAGTTACTCGGGTGTTCGGCACACCCAAGAAACCCAAAGCCACTGCGCCACCGGTATCGCCAGAAGTAGCAACTAGAACATCTAAAAGTTGTTCGCCGTCTTTTAAGAAATAAGCCATCACACGGCTCATAAAACGGGCGCCAAAATCTTTAAAGGCCAAAGATGGACCGTGGAACAATTCGAGCACAAAGGTTTTGTCATCTAATTTAACAGCCGGCGCTTCAAAATTAATAGCATCATCAATTAAAGCTTTTAAATCATCTGAAGGGATCTCATCTTTTAATAAAGTTGAAGCTACCTTGTAAGCAATTTCAGGCAGAGAATATTTTTCTATATTCTGGATGAATTCGGGGTCAAGCTGTGGAATTTCTACAGGCATATATAAGCCTTTATCTTGCGGCATGCTGTTAAAAACGGCTTCTTTGAAAGAAACACGTAAATCTTTATTGTTGGTGGAGTATAGTTTCATTTTAAGGTTTAGGGTTTAGTGTGTGTAAGGTTTAGGGTTATGGCGCAGTTACAACCCTACGCCTTAAGCCTTCTACTTCAGGCCTTATTTACATCACTCTTGGTCCTTCCGCATTAACCGGAGATACAAAAGCCTTGCTGTTAATATTTATTTTATGTAAATGTTGCTGTTGCGATTTTGTTATTTTTCTGGCTGTTTCTTCATCTTGAGTTAATGCGAAAACAGAAGGGCCTGAACCTGAAATTCCGAAGCCGATTGCGCCATTCTCCATCGCCAGTTTTCTCATTTCTTCAAAACCTGGTATCAAAATCGAACGTGTTGGTTCTACCAGAACGTCTTTCATGCTCCTTCCAATTAAATCAAAATCATTCATGAACAATCCGCTTACTAAACCTGCAACATTTCCCCATTGGGTAACTGCATCTTTCAAAGCTACTTTACTGCGGATCATTTGGCGTGCATCTTTGGTCGGTACATCCACTTCTGGATAAACAATTGCCGCATACATGCCAGCAGGCGTAGGTAAAGAAATCACATCAAGCGGTTCGTAACTTCTCACCAGTACAAAACCACCCAACAATGCAGGGGCAACGTTATCGGCATGGCCATAACCGCAGGCAAGTTCTTCACCTTTCATGGCAAAGGGAACCAACTCTTTAACGGTTAATAAGTCGCCCATTAATTTGTTAATGGCAAATAAACCAGCTACTGTACTGGCCGAGCTTGAGCCCAATCCACTGCCAATAGGCATTTTCTTATGCAGTTCAATTTCTACACCAACATCCAAACGGTTTATATGCTTTAAATAATGTTGAACACTGGCGCTTACGGTATTTTTCGCTGCATCTAAAGGCAAACGGCCATCATCGCCAGTAATTCTTTTGATCACCACACCAGGTGTATCGGTAAATCGCATTTCAACTTCATCGCCAGGTTCGTTTACAGCGAAACCCAGTACATCGAAACCACAAACTACATTTGCAACGGTTGCCGGAGCGAAAACTTTTATACTATTTTTCATTATTAATTGGCTTAGCTATTTGTTAAGCGTTATTTGGTTTAAATGATATTTCAAATGCACTAAGTAATCATCGATAAAAAAAAGAAAGGGTGTGCATTTCTATTTTCCCTTTTCCTGTGTCGCAGGTGTTTTGAAGCTTTTTCTCTGGAATATTTTCAATTACCCGGCTAATCTGATGGTTTAATAACTTCCAGAGCATTATAACTTCCGCAATAGCTGCCTCCTGGTAGTTTTGGTTGTTTACCCATTCATCCTGATGATAAATAATTTTAACCCCTTGTTCGTATTGTCCAACAACCAAACGACGGATGTTATTAACTGCGCTATCTACCAAATGACCCAACAGTTCTTTTTTAGACCATTTTAAAGGCTGTGGTTTATCATTCCAGGCCTCATCCGAAATATTTTCGAAATCGATCATCGCCTGATTAACCAGGTGAAGAATCTCGTTCTTTTTGTCTAAAACCGAATTCATCTCGCTACTTATTTAAAGTGCCTACGTTAATGATATCGGCAAAAACTCCGGCAGCGGTAACCTCTGCACCTGCACCTGGGCCTTTTACCACCAACGGGCGGGTTTTATATCGGTCTGTAGTAAACGAAATAATGTTGTCGCTGCCTGATAACATATAAAAAGGATGACTGTCATCAACCATTTGCAGACTGATTTCTACACTTCCATTTTCAAGTTTACCGATGTAACGCAAAACTTTTCCATCGTTGGCTGCGGTATTCTTTAAATTTTCGAAGTAAGCCGCATTAGCCTGTAATTCAGAATAGAAATCTTCAACCGATGTAGCATTTAAGCAGGCTTCCGGCAAAATGTTGTCGATTTTTACATCACTGGCTTCTAGCGGATAACCAGCATCACGGGCGAGGATCAGCATTTTACGCATAAAATCTTTCCCATTTAAGTCGTCGCGGGGATCTGGTTCGGTATAACCGAGTTCCTGCGCTTCCTTTACTGTTTCATAAAAACCGGCATTACCTTTAAAATTATTGAAGATGTAAGAAATGGTACCTGATAAAATCGCTTCAATCCGCGCTACCTTATCACCGCTCATCATCAGCTCGCGCAGCGTACGGATAATTGGCAGGCCTGCACCTACATTGGTTTCGTAATAAAAATCCACACCAAACTTACGGGCAGTATCTTTAAATGATTTATACTGGGCGTAATCTGCCGAGTTTCCTTTTTTATTGCAGGTTACTACCGAAATGCTGCTTTCGAATATACCCTGATAAAATTCTATTGGCGATTCTGCAGCGGTGTTATCTACAAAAACACAGTTTGGTAAATTTAGGGCTTTCATTTTGGCAACAAAACCCGCTAAATCTGCCTGCTCACCGTTTGTATTCAATTCTGCTTCCCAATTTTCTAACGAAAGGCCATCAGCGCTGAAAATCATTTTCCGTGTATTGCTGATACCCGTTATTTTAACCTGTAGATCGTTATTGGCGGCTAAGAAAGGCATCTGTTCCTTCAGTTGGGTAAATAAGGTTTTGCCAATGTTTCCGGTGCCCAGGCAGAAAACGTTTAAGGTTCTTTTCAGATCAGTAAAGAAAGCATCGTGCACCGCATTAACCGCTTTCGATAAATCGTCTTTGCTGATGATTACCGAAATGTTATATTCTGAAGATCCCTGAGCAATAGCCCTTACATTGATACCGTTGCGGCCTAAAGCGCTGAACAAACGTCCGCTCATACCTGGTGTACGTTTCATGTTTTCGCCAACAATGGCCAAAACTGAAAGGTTATTTTCAACTTCTGGCAGTTCTAGTTTTTTAGCGTCTAACTCAAGTTCAAACTCTTTTTTGATTAAAGAAATCGCCTGCGAAGCATCTGTTGGTTTAACAGCGAAAGTAATGCTGTGTTCTGATGAAGACTGGGTAATCAATACTACATTGATCTGTTCGCGCGAAAGCAGTGAGAATAATCTTCCGCTAAAACCCGCCTTACCCACCATACCACTGCCCGTTAGGTTAATAATGCTGATATGATCGATAGAGGAAATTCCTTTTATTGGTAAGCTCGATGCTTTAACATCACTTTTGATATAAGTTCCTGCGAAATCAGGTTCGAAAGTGTTTTTAATCACAATCGGGATTTTCTTCATAAAAGCAGGGATCATGGTTGGCGGATAGATCACTTTTGCTCCAAAATAACTTAGTTCCATGGCTTCGGTATAGCTTAACTCCGGTAACGAGAAAGCCTTTTTCACAATGCGCGGATCGGCCGTCATCATGCCGTTTACATCCGTCCAGATCTCTATTTCTTCGGCATTTAAAGCTGCACCCCATACCGCTGCGGTATAATCAGAGCCTCCACGGCCTAAAGTTGTTACCCTGCCTGCTGCATTGCTCGCTATAAAACCAGTAACAAAAAGTACTTTGTCTTTATTTTCCTGGTAAAAATTGTTGATCAGCATTTCAGTCAATTCGGTATCTACTTTCGCCTGACCGAAGTTGCTGTCTGTTTTAATCAGATCAGAACCGTTAACATAAAGCGCATCGCCGAAATTTTGAGAAGCAATATGGCTGATCATAAAGGTAGAACAGCGTTCGCCGTAACTTAAAATCTGATCTTTGGTCTGCAAGCTCAGTTCGCGCAGATTGGCTACAGCCTGTAACAGATCTTCCAGTTCGTTAAAAAAGATCTTTAAACGTGTAAACACAGGGTTTTGTGCAGCCGCAGGTAAAAGCGAGCGGATTACAGCAAAGTGTTTAGCTTCGATTTCTTTTAAATGAGCATCGTAATCTTCTCCACGCTCAGCCATTTCGGCCATATCGGTAAGCAAATTGGTTACACCACTCATTGCCGATAATACAACTACCGGGCTGTTCTTCTGTTTTTCTTCGCCAACCAGGCGTAAGAGGGTTTTAATGTTCTCGGCCGAACCTACGGATGTGCCGCCGAATTTAAGTACTTTCATTAGTCTATATTGGTTTTAACTGTTTGATGCTGTGCGGATAATTCATGGTTGCTCGTACAGGTTTCATTCAGCATGGGTTTAAAAAAAAAGCGTCCCGATTTTCATCGGGACGCTCTCTGTGTTTTATGTTTTTTCAATTTACAACAAATTAGCCCCGCTGGTTTATACCGGTGGTAATAATAATCGTTGTAATAATCGAAGTGTTAAAATTCATCTTGTCTTTGTGTACTTTGTACACCGTAAAGTAGGAGATTATTTTTTTAAAATGCAAATGTTTTTTGATTTTTATTTCGAAATTTCTATTAAAACGTTTAAGTAGATGAAATAGCCGCATTTTTTGAACCGGAAACCAGTATTGTTTTTACTGCACCGGCTCCAAATTCCCCTCCTTGCTCAAGGAGGGATGCCCGTAGGGTGGGTGGTTGATCAGTAAATTTTAATCATTGGAAATATGCTGTCGCAATTCTTCGGTTACGGCAGTCCTGCTAACCGCTATAGTCCCGATGGTGGTGCTGTTTTGTTGTTAGTGAAATCGGGAGCTGCCGCTTTTATCAGGTTTAGTTAAATTCGGGTTGTGGTACTATTTAAGTTGGTTACCTTTCCAGTGTCTAATTCCCCTCCTCTGTAGGGGCCCCGTTTTTAACCATAGATGAGCACAGGTAAACACGGATTTCATATCTGTGTGCATCCTTCCTCATCTGTGGTTTATTTATTTTTGTTCGTGCCGAATGGCTTAACTTAATGACAGAGAGAGGGGTGCCCTGGCGGGTGGTTAATATCTAATCATTTGGCAAACCGTCATTGATTTCAAAGCCTTACCTATTAAAGTTTAAACCAGCTAAAACCGTTTAGCAGATTTTACTTAGTGTAATTTTTTATTTTTTTTTACCTTGTAAAAATGATTGTAAATATCTGTAAATAAAATGTTTACATAATAGTGTATTTGCTACAATATGTAAAAAATTACGCTCCAAAACTAGTTTTTGTCGGTGATAAGTATTTACCTTTGCTGTACTAACTAACTTATTGTTATGAGCAAAAAGAAACTGCAAACGCCAGATTTAAGCTATTTAAATCTAGGTGGAAACATTGCTGTAAAGTACCAATTATCTCCAACGGAATTAATTGATGATGCCTTATTAAATAAAGAAGGTACGCTGGCTGCTTCAGGAGCACTGGCGGTTGATACCGGAAAGTTTACCGGACGTTCTCCTAAAGACCGTTTTATTGTATGCGACGAAGTAACCGAAGATCAGGTTTGGTGGGGCGATGTAAACATTAAAATTTCTCCGGAGAAATTCGATCAGCTGTTTTATAAGCTAACAAATTACCTTGAAGATAAGAAAATCTATGTGCGCGATTCTTCGGCCTGTGCCAATCCGGATTACGATATATCCATTCGGGTAATTACAGAAACTGCTTATCAGAATCTTTTTGCTCATCATTTGTTTATCCGCCCTGAAGAGGATCGTTTGGGGAGCACACCAGAGTGGACCATCATTGCTGCACCGGGTTTCCTGGCCGATCCGGCTATCGACGGAACCAGACAGGAAAATTTCTCCATCATCAATTTTACCAGGAAAATGATTTTGATCGGGGGAACTGGCTATACCGGCGAAATTAAAAAAGGAATTTTTTCTGTTTTAAACTTTATCCTGCCAGTATATAAGAATACGCTATCCATGCACTGTTCGGCCAATGTGGGTAAAAATGGCGATACCGCTATATTCTTTGGCTTGTCGGGAACGGGAAAAACCACCTTGTCTGCCGATCCCGAAAGAGGATTGATAGGTGATGATGAACATGGCTGGGGAAAAGATTCTGTATTTAACTTCGAAGGCGGTTGCTATGCAAAATGTGTAGACTTAACCGAAGAGAAAGAACCTCAGATCTTTAAGGCAATCAAATTTGGCTCGTTGCTGGAGAATATTAATTTTTTTCCAGGCACGAAGGAAGTTGATTATAGTAATATCAGTAAAACGGAGAATACCCGCGTGGCTTATCCTATAGATTATATTGACAATGCGATTTTACCATCAATAGCAGCTGTTCCGAAAAATATCTTTTTCTTAACTGCAGATGCGTTTGGCGTATTGCCTCCAATTTCAAAATTGAATGTAGAACAAGCCATGTTCCACTTTATGAGCGGATATACAGCCAAGGTTGCAGGAACAGAAACAGGGGTAACAGAACCTCAGTTAACGTTTTCGGCTTGCTTTGGTAAAGCCTTCTTGCCATTGCACCCCTCTAGATATGCCGCACTATTGGGCGAGAAGATGGAAAAACACCAGGTAAACGTATGGTTAGTAAATACGGGTTGGAGCGGTGGCGCTTACGGTGTAGGTAAAAGGATGAAATTAAGTTATACCAGAGCGATGATTACGGCGGCGTTAAATGGAGATTTGGATCATAATAAATATAAGCAACACCATGTATTTAAATTGATGATGCCATTAAATTGTCCTGGGGTACCGGACGAAATTTTAGACCCCTCTAAAACATGGAGCAATCAGGAAGAATACTTTTTGAAAGCCTACGAACTGTCGGATGCCATTACAGAGAATTTCAAGCAGTTCGAACTGACAAAAGTACCAAAAAGCAGACACGAAGCGTTAAAATTATGTTAAATGCACTTTAAAATGCATTTTTTGAGCGAAAAATTTGCAATTCGATTTTTTTTTAGTTTTTATTGTGAAAGAATTGCCTCGGCTGGGGCAATTTTTTTGTTATACACCCTTGGTGATTTACCGAAACTAAATTCTAAGTAACGATTTAATTGCTTATTGATTTATTAATTTGTAATTTAAAATCAATTTATAAATTTGTTTTTCGCAACAATTTCGGATATGAAACGTTGAGTGTAGTACAAAAGAAAAAAACAGCTAAAAATTAAAAACAAGAACTAAAACTAAAATTTCAAAAAAAATGGCAAACGCACCAAAACCAACAACTGTTAAAAAAGAGAGCTCTTCTAGTGCTTCAAATGTATTTGCAACATTCGTTATTCCAATTTGTATTATCATTGGATTCTGTGTTTGGAGATTCGTATTCGGAGAAGGAAGTAACTTTATCGATGGTGACAGAGAAAAATTACCATTACCTGGTAACTATCTTGGAACAGCTTACAAAGGAGGTCCTATCGTAGCGATCTTAGTTGGATTACTATTAGTAGTAATTGTATTCTCTATCGAACGTTTCATCGTTATTGGTAAAGCAAGTGGAAAATCTAGCTTAGACACTTTCATTCGCAAAGTACAAGGTTTATTAAGCGCAGGTAACATCGAAGCAGCAAAAGCTGAGTGTGATAAACAAGAAGGTTCAGTTGCTAACGTAATTAAATCTGGCTTGAAAAAATACAGTGAAGTTGAAGCAGATACTAATATGGATGTTGAGCAATCAATCGTTGCAATCCAAAAAGAGGTTGAAGAAGCTACAGCTTTAGAAATGCCAATGTTAGAGCAAAACTTAACGGTAATTGCAACTTTGGTATCAATTGGTACATTAGTAGGTTTATTGGGTACAGTAACAGGTATGATCCGTGCATTCGCCGGTTTAGCAAACTCTGGAGCACCAGATCAGTCAGCATTAGCGGTAGGTATCTCTGAGGCATTGATCAACACTGCAACAGGTATCTTGGTTTCTACTGTGGCAATTATCATGTATAACGTATTAACTTCTAAAATCGACAAGTTAACTTACGCTATCGATGAGGCTGGTTTCAGCATCGTTCAAACATACGCTAGTTCGCATAAATAAGAATTTTGAAAAAATTTTTACCGGCTTTATGGAAAACCGGAAAAAAGATCATCATTATTAAAACTAGTAAAAAATATTATGCCTAGAATTAAAGTTAAAAGAACAAGTACAGTAACAGATATGACCGCCATGTGTGATGTGGCTTCATTGTTACTTACTTTCTTCATCTTAACTGCTACAGCAAGGCAACCAGAACCACTAGCCGTTTCTACACCTTCATCTACATATGAGTTTAAGGTACCAGTAGAAAACAATGCGATATTAACCATTGGGCAGGGTAAAGTTTTCTTCGAAGTAGCAGGGGTCAAAGTAAGAGCGAAAACATTAGAGCTAATGGGCGAACAGTACAAAATATCGTTCACTCCAGTAGAAATACAACGCTTTTCATCGATAGGAAGTTTCGGTGTTCCGATCCAGAGTTTAAAATCTCTTATTGCCTTGAATGGGGCTGACCGTATGAAACCAGGGGTACAACCTGGCATACCTTCAGATTCGACTGACAATCAGTTAAATGATTGGGTGTTAAATGCCCGTAGAGCAACTAAGGAGCTTAATAATCAGGATATGCGTATCAGTATTAAAGGTGATGCAAAAGAAGAATATCCGGTAGTTAAAAAGATTATTGATGTACTTCAGAAACAAAGTGTAAACAAGTTTTTATTGGTTACCAACTCTGAAGCTAAAAAGAAATAAGAAATGGCAGAATTAAACACAGGCGGGAAGAAAGCCACCCCAAGGGTTGATATGACTCCGATGGTGGATCTAATGTTTCTTTTGGTAACATTCTTTATCTTAACAACAGTAATCTCAACGCCTCAAGCGATGGATATTGCAAAGCCAGATAAAAACGAAAAGTTACCTGAGAACAGATTGGAGCTGAAAGCGAGTAAAACAATGACTATTTTGTTGGGTAAAAGCAATAAAGTAGCATGGTACATGGGTGTAGCTGGCGAAAGCGCACCAACTATAGAATCTGGTTCACAAATCGAAGATGCTATTGTTAAAAATAGAAAAGCAGCTGATGCCTCAGGCGTTGCTGGAGACTTTGTTGTACTGGTAAAACCAACATCAGGTTCTACATTCCAAAACTTTGTAGATATAATGGATGAGTTGGAAATTCTTAAAGTTAAGGTTCGTCAGATCGACGATGATAACATCCTTGACAATGAGAAGCAGTTCATGAAAGAAAAAGGAATTTTATAATCAGTAAAACCAATAGTTATGTCGAAGTTAGATATATTCAGAAAAGAATGGCTTGAAGTGGTTTTTGCAGATAAAAACAAAACCTACGGTGCGTATCAATTGCGTAAAAGCAATGGTGCCAACACCTCGAAAGCATTAATTATCGGCTCTATTATATTTATTGTGTTATTTTTCTCTCCTAAAATCTATAGCCTGATTAAGGGCTCAATGGATCATGAAGATGAACAATTAAAAGCACAAGAAGTAATTTTAGCGCCACCACCACCGGTAGATCCTAAAACACCGCCACCACCACCGGTAGAGCCACCCCCACCAAAGGTTGACCAGGTGAAAATGCCACCTCCAATTGTAAAACCAGATATAGAGGTTCGTGATGAACCACCTACGGTTGAAAAATTGAAGGAAGCTGATCCAGGTCAGAGAGATATCAAAGGTGATCCAACAGCTGATATTGTTATCGCTGAACCAGTGGGTGAAGGACCAAAAAGAGAAGCTGCTGTTGCGGTTGATGATAATAAAGTTTACGACTTTGTTAGTATCGAGAAACAACCAGAATTCCCAGGAGGTATCTCTAAGTTTTATGGATACTTAAGTAAAGCAATAAAGTACCCGCCAATGGCACAAGAAAACAACGTTCAAGGTAAAGTGTTTTTATCTTTCGTTGTTGAAAAAGATGGTAAATTAACTGATATCACAGTTACCCGTGGTTTGGGTAGCGGAACTGATGAAGAAGCCATCCGTGTATTGAAAGCTAGTCCACGTTGGAACCCAGGTATCCAAAATGGTAAGCCGGTAAGGGTAAAATACAACATCAACGTTAACTTTACATTGAACTAATAGTAGATGTTAAATTTTGATATTTTTAAGCAAAAATCGCCTAAACAGCGGTTTTTGCTCATTTTAGGCCTTGTCATGTTTGTTTTTTATGTGGTATTGGGCTTTGCATTTATATTTTATGAACCAATTGCTCTGCGCTTAAGCACCATTCCGCAATGGGGCCGCATCGCAATCGGTATCTTTTTAATTATTTATGCATTCGTAAGACTTTTAAGCCTTGGGAGGCGCGATTAATCATTTCAATGAAAAATTTCCTTTTAATATTTTGTGTACTAGCTTTACTTGTATCCTGCAAACGTAAGAATAAAGCCAATGCAGTTAAAGAAACCAGAACAAGCGGTACCTTGAAAATATTGGTTGATGAAAGTGTTGGGCCGATTGTTCAGGATCAGATCGATATTTTTAGTTTGGATTATCCAGACGCAAAATTTCAGACAACAGTAAAACCGGAAGAAAAATTATTGCCTGCCTTTCTTAATGATAGTGTTAGGGTAATTGTTTTACCAAGGTTATTAACCAAAGCAGAAGAAAAGTATTATAACCAGCGTAATATTAAAATCAACTCTTCGCGTTTTGCCATAGATGGCATTGCTTTAATTACCAATCAGGGCAATATCGATAGTACAATTAACGTTAAAGAGGTGATTGATATATTACAGGGGAAGAAATCAGATAAAAAATTGGTCTTTGATAACGCTTATTCAAGTACCTTTCAATATTTTAAAGAGTTGGCCCATATCAGCCAATTTCCAGCTACAGGTGTTTACTCTAAAAATTCTAGCAAGGAAGTAATTAAACTTATTGCAGAAGATAAAGATTTTATTGGTATTTTGGGCGTGAATTGGATCACTGACAAGGATACAGAGATGAGCGAATACCTTTCTCAGATAAAAGTGCTGGGCGTAAAGAATGTAAAAGGCAAGGTAGGAGATGATCAGTTCTATAAACCAACTCAAGATAACTTAATTAACGGTGTTTATCCTTTCTTAAGAAATATAAATATTATAGATTGCGAGGGAAGAGATGGTTTAGGCACAGGATTTGCAACATGGTTAAGAAGTCAGAGGGGACAATTGATTGTACTTAAATCTGGACTTGGCCCGCATAAGTTAATGCCAAGACAAATTAACCTGACAAAAGGAAATTAAATTAAAAATTATAAATTGAACCACGAAGTAAATCTAAAGAGACACTTCATTTTTATTAAATAAAAAAACAGAATATCCGATGAAAATTTTAAAGAAAGCAATAACCTTAAATGTAGGTTTGGTGTTGATGGGTTCTGCAGTTTTTGCTCAAGATTTAAATGACGCGAAAAAAGCCATCGACGCGGAGCAGTATCAGAAAGCATCATCAATGCTTAAGTCATTGGTGAGCTCAAAAGCATCAGATGGTAATAACTATTACAATCTTGGTTTGGTTTACTTAAAAACCGGTTACATCGACTCTGCCAGAGCCGTATTTACCAAAGGTATTACCGCTGATCCAAAAAACAACTTAAACTTAATTGGTTTAGGTGAAGCAGATATGTTATCTAATAACCCAACTTCTGCTAAAACTAACTTCGACAAGGCTGTAGCTTTGGCACCAAAAGATTACAAAACTTATTTGTACATCGGTAAAGCTTATTTAGCTCAGGATAAACCTAGTGATGATGTATCTAAACCTGATTTTACTAACGCTTTGGCTAATATTACCAAAGCTGATGAATTAGATTCTAAAGATAAGGATGCAGAAGTTTTCTTGGCACAAGGTGATGCCTATGCATTACAGAAAAAAAATTCAGAGGCATTAGGCCCTTATATGCGTGTTGGTGATGTTGATCCAAACAACAGAAGAGCTAAAACACAGATTGGTAAAATGTACAAAGAATCTAGGGCTTTTCCTGAAGGTGAAAAAGAGTTGCAAGATGTAATTGCTGCTGATGCAAACTATGGCCCTGCTTACCGCGAGTTAGGTGAGTTATATTTACAGTGGAGTAGCTTTGGTACAGATAAAGAAAAAGCAGCAAAAGCGATTGAGAATTATAAAAAATACATGGATTTAACTGACAAATCTTTAGAATCTCAATTGCGTTATGCTCAATTCTTATTTTATGCAAAAGATTTCAAAACCTTAGAGCAAGTAGCTACTGCATTGCAGGTTCCTGCAAATGATCCTAAAGGAATTGTTGTTTCAAGATTAAAAGGTTGGGCTGCTTATGAGAATAAAAATTATCCTCAAGCCCTAACTTACATGACAGAATTCTTTGCTAAGGAAAAGGATAAATCTAAGATTTTGGGTAATGATTATCTATATTTAGGTAAATCTCAATTGCAAGCCGGACAAGATAGTTTAGCAGTAATGAATATTATTGAGGCTGCAAAAATTGATTCAACAAATGCAGATGCCTTGGCTGAAGCTGGTTTGTCTTTGATGAAAGCTAAGAAGTATGGTAAATCTGCTGAACTTTTTCAAATGGCTATTAAGTACAATCCAAATGGAAAAGGTTCATTAACAAATTACTATTACCTGGGTCAAACCAGATTCTATGAAGCATATATGGCTCAAAAAGAGAAAAAGCCATTTAATACAACTGCTTTAGTTGAAGCTGATTCAGCTTTAAGTCACTTGAATAAAGTTTCACCAGAATTTGCACTTGGTTATTTTGTAAGAGGAAGAATTGCAAATTTGGTAGATGACAAAGCTAATCCAAAAGGAACTGGAATACCTTACTTTGAAAAATATGTTAGCCTAGTAAAACCTGAAGAAGTAGCTGCAAATAAGACTAACTTATCAGAATCTTATAATAATATTGGAGCCTGGTATTCAGATAAAGATAAAGCTAAGGCTATTGATGCTTTCACTAAAAGTTTAGCATTAGATCCTGCAGACACTTATGCTGCGGCTAGATTAAAAGAGTTGCAATCACCTGCACCTGCTGCAAAACCAAAAGCTAAAGGCAAATAATTAAAAAGTTAAATAATTTAGAAAAGGCAGAGTTTGGTTACTCTGCCTTTTTCTTTTACTTTTGCATCACAAAATAAAAATTATGCAAGCGCAAAGTTCCTCTATAGATTTTTTACCGATTATATTTCAAGTAATTGTTGCTTTAGGTTTTGTGGTAACCACATTGGTTGCTACCCACTTTTTAGGTCCAAAACGTAAAACAAGCGATAAGTTGGAAACTTTTGAAGCCGGTATCAAATCAGTAGGTAATGCACGCCAGCCTTTCTCCATTAAATATTTCGTAGTAGCCATCTTATTTGTACTGTTCGATGTAGAGGTTATCTTTATGTATCCCTGGGCGGTTAATTTCCGTACATTACGGATGGATGGAATGATCGAAATGTTCATTTTCATGGGTACATTATTGTTGGGCTTTATCTACGTAATCAAGAAAAAAGTCTTAGACTGGAACTAGTCAGTTGGCAGTTCCCAGTTCACAATTGGTAGATAATGGTTATCAGTTTAAAAACTTTAAACTGAAAATTGCCAACTGCAAACCGAATGTGTATCACTTACACTAACTTATAGCTGTTTTGGTTATTTAGAAAGGTTCTAAATCGAGTAAAGCTAGTTTGTTTGCCTTTAAAATATTGTAAATTTGTTGCTCATTCTGCAAAGGGATGAGCATTTTTTGTTTATAAACATGAGTGAAATTAATATAGTTGATGCGCCTCCAGGAATAGAAGGATCTGGCTTTTTTGCCACATCTCTTGATAAAGTGATAGGTTTGGCCCGCTCAAATTCATTATGGCCTTTACCTTTCGCCACTTCTTGTTGTGGAATCGAGTTTATGGCAACCATGGGCTCACATTACGATTTAGGTCGTTTCGGTGCCGAACGCTTAAGTTTTTCTCCCCGCCAGGCTGATGTTTTAATGGTTATGGGAACTATCGCTAAAAAGATGGCCCCGGTATTAAAACAGGTTTATATCCAAATGGCAGAGCCACGTTGGGTAATGGCTGTTGGTGCCTGCGCAAGTAGTGGTGGAATTTTCGATACTTATTCCGTATTGCAAGGTATTGATGAGGTTATTCCGGTGGATGTTTACGTTCCGGGTTGTCCGCCAAGACCTGAAGCCATTTTAGATGGTTTTCAACGTATTCAGGATTTAGTGAAAAGCGAATCAGGCAGAAGAAGGAATTCTGATTATTACAAAGAACTTTTAGGTCAATACGGCATTAAATAATGGAAGAAACGACACTAAATAACGATATCCACGTTAAGCTGACTGAAAAGTTTGGCGAAAAAGTTACTGCCGTTTCTGAGCCTTATGGTTTACTAACCTTTGTAACTTATAAAGATGTGATCATCAATGTGCTTTCGCATCTTAAAGAAGAATTAAAATTCAATTTCCTTACTGATATTACTGCAGTTCACTATCCGGGTAAAGATCATGGTATTGCAGTGGTTTACCATTTGCACAACATGGTAGAGAAAGTTAGGATCAGGATTAAGGTTTTCATTTCAGAACAAAATCCAACTATCCCTACAGCAACAACTGTTTGGAAAGGTGCCAACTGGATGGAACGCGAAACTTATGATCTGTTTGGGGTTAAATTTGAAGGTCACCCAGATCTACGCCGTATTTTAAATATGGACGACTTAGGTGTTCACCCGATGTTGAAACAATATCCATTGGAAGATCCAAACAGAGTAGATAAAAAAGACGAATTTTTTGGAAGGTAAATTATGAATCATAACCATCCGGTATTTACAGATAACGACCCGCAAAGTGAGCTGGTAACCTTAAACTTAGGTCCAACACACCCTGCAACACACGGCGTTTTTCAAAACGTTTTGCAATTAGATGGCGAACGTATTGTAAGCGGCGTTTCTACCATTGGGTATATCCACCGTGCTTTCGAAAAGATTGCGGAACATCGCCCATTTTATCAAATTACACCACTTACCGACCGTTTAAACTATTGCTCGTCGCCTATTAACAATATGGGCTGGCACATGACGGTTGAGAAGTTGTTAAATATTCAGATGCCGAAACGTGTAGATTACCTTCGGGTGATCGTTATGGAGCTTTCGCGTATTGCCGATCACATTATCTGTAATACGATTATTGGTCAGGATACCGGGGCAACAACTACTTTCTTATACCTTTTTCAGTTCCGTGAGCATATTTACGAAATCTTCGAAGAGGTTTGTGGGGCACGTTTAACCACAAATATTGGCCGTATTGGTGGGTTTGAAAGAGATTTCAATGATATCGCCTTTGCTAAAATCGATAAGTTTTTAAAAGAATTCCCTAAAGCGTTAAAAGAGTTCGAAAATCTGCTAACACGTAATCGTATTTTTATTGATAGAACGGCTGGTGTTGCAGAAGTAACCAAAGAAACTGCTTTAGAATACAGCTGGACTGGGCCGCTTTTGCGTGCTACCGGTGTAGATTACGATGTTCGTGTAAGCGATCCATATTCTTCATATCAGGATTTCGATTTTGAAGTTCCGGTAGGTACAAGTGGCGATATTTACGACAGATATTTAGTACGTAATGAAGAGATGTGGCAAAGTGTCCGCATTATCGAACAAGCACTTGTGAAGTTAAAAACAGAGCCAAAAGGTATTTTTCATGCCGATGTGCCTGAATTTTATCTTCCTCCAAAACAAGAAGTTTACAACAATATGGAAGCATTGATCTATCACTTCAAAATTGTGATGGGTGAAATTGATGCGCCAAAAGCAGAAGTTTATCACGCTGTAGAAGGCGGAAATGGTGAATTAGGATTCTATCTGATTAACGATGGAGGCCGTACACCATACCGTTTACACTTCCGCAGACCAAGTTTTGTAAACTACCAGATGTTTGCACCAATGAGCGAGGGCATGTTATTGTCTGATGCCATCATCAACATGAGTAGTATGAATATTATTGCAGGAGAATTAGATGCTTAAAGTAGAAGAACAAACACCTGTAGTGTTTTCATCAGAATTGCTGGCCAAATTTGATGAGGTAAAGAGCCGTTATCCGGCAGATAAGAGCAAATCAGCTTTGCTACCACTTTTGCACTTGGTACAGGCCGAATACCTTTGGGTAAGTACACCAGCGATGGATAAGGTTGCCGAATATTTAAATATTCAGCCCATTGAAGTGTATGAAGTGGCAACATTTTATACCATGTACTTTTTAAAGCCACAAGGCAAGTATGCTTTGGAGGTTTGCCGTACCGGGCCTTGTTGTTTGGTGGGTGCCGAAAAAATACTAAGCCACTTGGAAAACAAGTTAGGTGTTAAAGAAGGTGAAGTTACTGCCGATGGTTTATTCAGCTTTAGAGGGGTTGAATGTTTAGCGGCCTGTGGTTTTGGTCCGGTGTTACAGATTAGCCCGGAATATACTTTCTACGAAAACCTTACCGAAGCAAGTGTAGATAAATTGATTGAAGATTTGAAAAATAAGTCCTAAGTCGAAAGTCTTAAGTCTAGAGTCGTTTTGACTCATGACCATGGACTACAGACTACAGACGCTAGACTAATTAAAATGTCTCGAAAACTGTTACTTGAGCATATAAACGTACCGGGCATCAATACACTTGAAGTCTATCGCCAAAAAGGCGGGTACCGTGCTGTGGAAAAAGCCCTTAAAACTTTAACACCCGAAGAGATTGTTGAAGAAGTTAAGAAATCGGGCTTACGTGGTCGCGGTGGTGCGGGTTTCCCAACCGGGATGAAATGGAGCTTTTTGGCTAAACCAGAAGGTGTTGCACGTTATTTGGTGTGTAATGCTGATGAATCAGAGCCAGGGACTTTTAAAGACCGTTATTTGATGACTTATATTCCCCATGCATTAATTGAGGGAATGATCGTATCGAGTTTCGCATTAGGTGCGAAGGTTTCTTACATCTATGTTCGTGGTGAGATGATGCCTCAGATCCGCATTTTAGAAAAAGCAATTGCTGAAGCTAAAGCAGCCGGATGGTTGGGTAAAAACATTTTAGGAACAGGTTACGATTTAGAATTATATGTTCAGCCGGGTGGCGGCGCTTACATCTGCGGTGAAGAAACTGCCTTGTTAGAATCGTTAGAAGGCAAAAGAGGTAATCCACGGATTAAACCACCATTTCCGGCAATTGCGGGTTTGTATGGTTGCCCTACAGTGGTGAACAACGTTGAATCGATTGCTGCAGTGGTGCCGATTATTAACGATGGTGGCGATGAATATGCAAAAATTGGTATCGGTAGAAGTACAGGTACAAAATTAATATCCGCATCAGGTAATCTAGTAAAACCAGGCGTTTACGAAATCGAATTGGGTTTACAAGTAGAAGAATTTATTTATTCAGACGAGTATTGTGGCGGTATTGCCAATGGTAAACGTTTAAAGGCAACAGTTGCAGGTGGATCATCTGTGCCTATTTTACCTGCTAATTTAACCTTGAAATATGCTAACGGCGAACCTCGTTTAATGAGTTACGAATCGTTATCAGAAGGTGGATTTGCTACCGGAACCATGATGGGTTCAGGCGGTTTTATCGCTTTTGATGAAGATCAGTGTATTGTTCGTAATACCTGGAATTTTGCCCGTTTTTATCACCACGAAAGCTGCGGACAGTGTTCACCTTGCCGAGAAGGTACTGGATGGATGGAAAAAGTGTTGCACAAAATCGAACATGGCCATGGTAAAATGGAAGATGTTGATTTGTTGTGGGATATTCAACGTAAAATTGAAGGAAATACAATTTGTCCGCTAGGTGATGCAGCAGCTTGGCCAGTAGCCAGTGCAATCCGTCACTTTAGAGATGAATTTGAATGGCACATTAAAGAACCGGTTAAAAGCCAGAGCCAAAATTACGGTATCGCAAATTATGCAAACCCGATTGAAAAAGCTCCGGTAACGGAAGAGAAATAGAATCTTAAGGTCGCAATTTGCGACCTTATAAAAATAACTTAACTCAATGAATATGTAAATGAAAGAAGAAATATCACCCGCAATCATCCCCAACGAAGTAATAGTTAATAAAATATATCTTTTTAGAGGAGTGAAGGTGATGTTAGATTCTGATTTGGCAGAGCTCTTTGGCGTTGAGACTAAGAAGTTGAAACAACAGGTTAGAAGAAATATAGAGCGTTTTCCAGAACACTTTATGTTCGAACTGACGAAAGAAGAAAATGAAGTTCTAAGGTCACAGTTTGTGACCTTAGAACGAGGAAAATACTCAAAGTATCTTCCGTTTGCATTTAGCGAACACGGTATTTTACAACTATCAAACGTTTTAAAAAGCAAACAGGCGGTAGAAGTAAGTATTAAAATTATTGATGTGTTTGTACAGCTTAGAACGATGGTTTTAAGCAATACAGAAATAAGATTAGAAGTAGAAAAGATTAAAAAGAAGGTAGATAATCAGGATAAAAATATTGAAGTGATCTTCAGATATTTTGATGAACTACTGGAACAGAAAGAAAAGCCAAGGAAAGAAATTGGTTATAAAATCTCGAAAGAGAAATAATAAATTGTAAAAAAGATTGCTTCGTCCCTCGTAATGACGGTAGAAGTATAAAAAATAAAAGAATATCATTAACCATGAGTGAAAAAGTTAAGGTTACGATAGATGGGATAACAGTAGAGGTTGATAACGGAACAACCATTCTGAATGCTGCAAGGCAGATCGGAGGGGATATTGTTCCGCCAGCAATGTGCTATTATTCTAAATTACAAGGCAGCGGCGGTAAATGCCGTACCTGTATTGTAAAAGTGACTAAAGGTTCGGAGAAAGATCCTCGCCCAATGCCTAAGTTGGTGGCTTCTTGCCGCACAACTGTTATGGATGGGATGGAAGTGCTTAACATCACTTCACCTGAAGTTTTGGAAGCACGTGCAGGTGTTGTAGAGATTTTATTGATTAATCATCCCCTAGATTGCCCTGTTTGCGATCAGGCAGGGGAATGTGATCTTCAGAACTTAGGTTATGAACACGGTTTGCAAAAAACACGTTATGAATTTGAACGCCGTACTTTCGAGCGTATCGATATAGGGGATAAAATCCAGTTGCACATGAATCGTTGTATTTTGTGCTACCGTTGTGTTTTCACGGCCGATCAGATTACAAACAAACGTGTTCATGGTATCTTGAACCGTGGCGACCACTCCGAAATTTCTACTTACATCACCCAGGCTGTCGATAATGATTTCTCAGGAAACGTAATCGATGTTTGCCCAGTGGGTGCTTTAACCGATAAAACTTTCCGTTTTAAAAACCGTGTTTGGTTTACCAAACCAGTTGATGCACACCGCGATTGCGATCACGAAAAATGCAACGGTAAGGTAACACTTTGGTATAAAGGAGCAGATGTTTTACGTGTTACGGCACGTAAAGACCAGTTTGGAGAAGTAGAAGAATTTATTTGCAATACTTGCCGCTTCGATAAAAAAGCAACTGCTGATTGGGTAATTGAACATCCAACGCACATTGATGATACTTCGGTAATTGCATCTAACCACTACGAAACATTAAAACCTTTGCATGTTATTCAGCCAAATGAGGCATTACAAGCAGCAAATGAAATTGAATTACATAAAACAGTTAAATACTAATGGATAGCGCTTTTGTTATAGAAAAATTTATCCTGGTAGCTGTAATTTTCGGCATCAGTTTAGTTATTGCTATGTATTCTACTTATGCAGAACGTAAGGTTGCCGCATACTTACAAGATCGTTTAGGTCCGGATAGAGCAGGCCCCTTTGGTATTTTACAGCCATTGGCCGATGGTGTTAAAATGTTTATGAAGGAGGAAATTATTCCTACAACATCAAACCGGTTTTTATTTATCGCTGGGCCAGGTTTAGCTTTGCTTTGTGCCTGTATTGGTACTGCTGTTATTCCATGGGGTAGCTCTGTTTTAATTGCAGGCAAAACTATTCCTTTGCAGGTTTCAGATATCAATGTTGGTGTTTTATACATTTTCGGAGTCGTTTCTTTAGGTGTTTATGGTGTAATGATTGGTGGATGGGCCTCAAACAACAAATACTCTTTGTTAAGTGCTATCCGCGCAGCTTCGCAAAACATCAGTTATGAAATTGCAATGGGATTATCGATCATCGCTTTGCTTTTAATGACCAATACCTTAAGCTTAAAGGAAATCGTTGATCAGCAACATGGCTGGAGATGGAATGTTTTATATCAGCCGCTTGGGTTTCTAATCTTTATGGTTTGTTCATTTGCAGAAACCAACCGTGCGCCATTCGATTTACCTGAATGTGAAACGGAATTAATAGGTGGTTATCATACCGAATATTCTTCAATGAAATTAGGTTTTTACCTATTTGCTGAGTATATCAACATGTTTGTATCATCGGCAGTAATGGCGGCTTTATATTGGGGCGGTTATAACTATCCTGGTATGGATTCGATGGCGGTGTGGTTAGGGCCAACCTGGGCACCACTTTTTGGTACGGCAGTTTTCTTTGCTAAAATATGTGTTTTCATCTTTTTCTTCATGTGGGTACGTTGGACAATCCCTCGTTTCCGCTACGATCAATTGATGAATTTAGGTTGGAAAGGTTTAATACCTTTGGCTATTGCCAATATTATAATAACAGGTGTTGTGATTGCGATTATTGAGAAGTTTTAATTATGGAATCATTAAGTAATAAGAAAAAAGTACTGGAACAAAAGCCATTGAGCTTTATGGAGCGGATGTACCTGCCGGCAATAGCTAAAGGTATGGGCATTACCATCAGTCACTTATTTAAGAAAGAGGCTACTATAAGATATCCTGAAGTAGAGCGCGAATTCTCTACCAACTTTAGAGGGATGCACTCGCTAAAACGCGATGAGAATGGTAAAGAACGTTGTACCGCATGTGGTTTATGCGCTTTATCTTGTCCTGCTGAAGCCATTACTATGATTGCCGCTGAACGCAAACCTGAGGAGAAAGATTTATACCGCGAAGAAAAATATGCGGCAACTTACGAAATCAATATGTTGCGTTGCATTTTCTGTGGATTATGCGAAGAAGCTTGTCCAAAAGAGGCAATTTACTTAGATGGCCCTATTGTACCTGCCGATTATTTACGTAAGGATTTCATTTACGGAAAAGATAAGTTGGTAGAAGCTCCATTGGAAATGAAAAAATAAAATGATGGTTCGTGAGGACACGAACTATGGTAAATAATCTTAAGCCTCGGTTCGTGTCTTCACGAAACGAAATATAAATAATGGTTTGTGGAGACACAAACCATGGAACATAAATAAACAACAAATTAATGAGTACACAAGTATTCTATTTCGTAGCCACATTAAGTATCATCTTTTCACTGCTGGTGATTTTTGCAAAAAATCCGATCCACAGTGTATTGTACTTAATCCTTACCTTTTTTACCTTCACTGTACACTATGTGCTATTAAACGCACAGTTTTTAGCGGTGGTAAACTTTATCGTTTACATGGGGGCCATAATGGTATTGTTCCTTTTTGTACTGATGCTACTTAACCTGAACAAAGAAACTGAACCGAGTAAATCGCCACTGATCAAAATCGTAGGTGTAATTGCAGGCGGTTGTTTGGTTGTAACCTTAATCGGTTCTTTAAAATCAGCAAGTATTACCAGTCCATTGATTTTGAAAAATCCAGGATTAGGATTGGTAGAAAATCTTGGTAAGGAGCTTTTTGGCCCATTCTTATTACCATTCGAATTGTCATCTCTATTACTATTGGCAGCAATGGTTGGAGCCGTTTTATTATCTAAAAGAGATGAGGTAGAAGCATAATGGAAAATTTATTCACACAAGCAGCAGGCGTTCCGCTAAACCACTACATCTATTTAAGTGCCATTATTTTTTCTATCGGCGTAATAGGTGTACTTACCCGCAGAAATGCCATTGTAATTTTTATGTCGGTTGAGCTGATGCTTAATGCGGTTAACTTACTTTTAACAGCATTCTCGGTTCATAACAATGACCCATCAGGGCAGGTTTTCGTGTTCTTCATTATGGCTTTGGCTGCTGCAGAGGTTGCAGTAGGCCTGGCAATTATCGTAATGGTTTACAGGAATACGAAATCAGTAGATATTAATGTTTTAAATCGCCTTAAGTGGTAAATATATAATAAGAATGACAATAGAACAATTGATTTGGTTGGTTCCGTTACTTCCTTTTTTAGGGTTTGTAATTAATGGGCTAGGCAGAAACTCTTTATCTAAAGGACTTGTTGGTATCATCGGAAGCGGGGTAATCTTAGCCTCCTTTATCATCAGCGTAGTTATTTTCTTTAGTTTACAAGGCGACACACAAAAATCTCACGAAGTATTTTTATTCGATTGGATCAGCGCAGGTACATTACACATTCCATTATCTTTCCTGGTTGATCCTTTAAGCTCGATCATGCTTTTGATCATCACCGGAATTGGTTTCCTGATCCATTTATATTCCACCAGCTATATGCACGATGATGCAGGTTTCGGTAAGTTTTTCTCTTATTTAAACCTGTTTGTATTCTTCATGCTTTTATTGGTATTGGGATCAAACTACATCGTTATGTTTATCGGTTGGGAAGGCGTAGGTTTATGCTCTTACCTGTTAATCGGTTTCTGGTATACGAACAGTGCTTATGCTTCAGCAGCTAAAAAAGCTTTCGTAATGAACCGCATCGGCGATTTAGGCTTTTTGTTAGGCGTATTCTTAATCTTCACCACTTTTGGTAGTGTAGAATTTGCTAAAGTTTTCCCTCAGGCGGCTAATATGTTGCCGGGCAATGATACGCTGGTTTTAATTACAATCTTATTGTTTATCGGTGCCTGCGGTAAATCGGCTCAATTGCCTTTGTTTACGTGGCTACCAGATGCAATGGCCGGACCAACGCCAGTTTCGGCTTTGATCCACGCAGCAACAATGGTTACAGCTGGTATTTATATGATTGCACGTTCTAGCGTATTGTTCGATCTTGCCCCGCTTACACAGCACATTATTGCCATTATTGGAGCAGCTACAGCTTTAGTAGCTGCAATTATTGCTTTAACACAGACTGATATTAAAAAAGTATTGGCTTATTCAACCGTATCGCAACTGGGTTATATGTTTTTAGGCCTTGGTGTTGGCGCTTATACAGGTTCATTCTTCCATGTTTTAACCCACGCATTCTTCAAAGCACTATTGTTCCTGGGCGCTGGTTCGGTTATCCATGCCATGCACCATGAGCAAGATATGCGCCATATGGGCGGATTGAGAAAGAAACTTCCGGTTACTTTCTTAACTATGCTGATCGGTACCATTGCCATTGCAGGTTTACCACCGTTCTCTGGTTTCTTCTCAAAAGATGAAATTTTAGCACATGCTTTCCAGGCTAGTCCAATACTTTGGGGAATTGGGGTTTTAACCGCATTCTTAACCGCATTTTACATGTTCAGAATGATGTTCTTAACTTTCTCTGGCAAATATCGTGGAACACATCACGAAGAAAGCCATGTGCACGAATCGCCAACTGCGATGACTTTCCCTTTAATCATTTTAGCTATTCTTGCAGCAATTGGTGGAGTAATTAATCTTCCTCATGTTTTTGGTGGAAACGAATGGTTGGCGCATTGGTTATCGGGAGCAGGAGTTGCACAGCATGAGTTGGAATTAAGCCACTCAACTGAATATTCGTTAATGGGTATTTCGGTAGCAGCAGCTGTAATAGCTTTATTATATGCTTACACCAGATATGTAAAGGGGGCACGCGTTCCTGTTGCTGATGAAGCACCGCGTTCTGCTTTAGCTAAATTGTCCTACAATAAATTCTACCTCGATGAGATTTATGATTTCCTGATCACTAAACCATTAGATGCACTTTCGAAATTCTTTTATAGGATTATCGATAACAAATTTATCGATGGAATTGTGAACGGACTGGGATGGAGCACGAACGAAGCTAGTAAAGGCATTCGTCTGTTACAAAGTGGAAACGTGGGTTTCTATATATTTATGATGGTATTTGGTATCATCGCATTACTTGCATATACATTTTATTACACATAAAAAGGGTTCAAAATTAAATAATGGAACAACTTTTACTACTTATATTTCTTCCGCTTGTAGGTGCAATTATTACTGCATTTGCTGGTAAGTCGGCTAAAATAGTTTCGACCGTATTTTCGGTTGTTTCTTTGGTTTTGACTTTGGTTATCGCCGGTAATTTCATTCCAAACGCAAGTACCCAGTTTGAGGTTAATTTGCCATGGATTGCAGATTTGGGCATCAATTTCCACGCAGGTATTGATGGCATTAGCATGCTAGTGGTATTGCTAACCAATTTATTGGTGCCGATCATTATTTTATCGAGCTACAACCACCAGTATGAAAATCCAGCTGCGTTTTATGCGTTGATTTTGTTTATGCAATGTGGCTTATTGCTGGTATTTACTGCATTAGATGCGTTCTTGTTCTATATCGGATGGGAAGCAGCACTAATTCCAATCTACTTTATTTGCGCCATCTGGGGAGGAAAAGACCGCATCCGTATCAACATGAAATTTTTCGTGTATACCATTGCAGGTTCGTTATTTATGTTGATGGGTATTATTTACCTATACCTTCAAAACCCAGCACACAATTTTGATATTCAAGCTTTCTACGCTTTAAACTTAGATAGTGCACAACAGGGATGGATTTTCTGGGCTTTCTTTATCGCTTTTGCCATTAAGATGCCGATTTTCCCTTTTCACACCTGGCAGCCTGATACTTATACCGCAGCACCTGCACAAGGAACAATGTTGTTATCGGGTATCATGTTAAAAATGGGTATTTATGGTGTAATTAGATGGTTATTACCAATTGTTCCGGCAGGCGTTCACGATTGGGGCCAGGTAGCTATTATTTTATCAATCATTGGTATTGTTTACGCTTCACTGATTGCTTTTACACAAAAGGATGCTAAACGTTTGGTAGCTTATTCATCTATTGCTCACGTTGGATTAATATCAGCAGGTATCTTCGCTTTTAACCAGCAAGGTATGCAAGGTGCAATGGTACAGATGTTGAGTCATGGAATTAATGTAGTGGGGCTATTCTTTATTTTAGATATTATCTTTTCTCGTGTTAAAACCAATAAAATTGAAGAGTTGGGTGGGATTGCGAAAGTAGCACCACAGTTGGCGCTTACTTTTCTGATCATTGTTTTAGGGACGGTAGCTTTGCCGGGAACAAACGGATTTATTGGTGAGTTTTTATTGCTAATGGGCGTTTACAACTACGGCATTTGGGCTGCAGCTATTGCAGGATTAACCATTATCTTTGGTGCGGTTTACATGTTACGCATGTACCAAAATGTAATGTTGGGCGAAACCAACAGCTTAACCATCACTTTTACCGATATTAAAGGGACCGAAAAATTGGTTCTTTATACTATATGTGCATTAATTATTGTTTTGGGTGTTTATCCGAAGCCAATTTTGCACTTAACAGAGGCATCTGTACAACATTTATTAGAACAGGTAAATCAAAAATTAAACACAGTAAATTAAGCAATGAATATTATTATAACCATTAGTATAACAGCTTTTATAGTGCTTTATGCAGGTTTGTTTAAGGCAAATAAAGCATTACTACCACTTACCGTTGTTGGCTTACTTACTGCACTGGGATTTACTTTTTGTGCATGGAATGGCAATGCTGTTCATTTCGGAATGATGCAGACCGATAACTTCGCTCTGGCATTTTCGGGGATCTGTATTATTGGCACACTTTTAATCTTTTTATTAACACAGAACTATTTTCATGCTAAAAGCGATAACATAGCCGAATATTATACCTTAATTCTTTTCGCACTTGCGGGAATGATCATGATGGTATCGTATAAAAATATGGCCATGTTGTTTGTAGGCTTAGAAATCATGTCGGTGAGTTTATACATTTTGGCCGGTATCCGTAAGAAGGATTTTGCCTCTAACGAAGCGTCATTAAAGTATTTCCTAATGGGTGCTTTTTCAACAGGCTTCCTGTTATTTGGTATCACCTTAATTTATGGCGCTACAGGCTCATTCGATTTAGATAAAATACAAGCTTATCTGGTAAATAGTCAGGCAATTTCTCCAATATTCTATCCGGGTGTTATCCTGATGATGATTGGTTTAAGTTTTAAGGTTGGTGCTGCTCCTTTCCACTTCTGGACCCCGGATGTATACGAAGGCGCCCCTTCTTTAATTACCACCTTCATGAGTACTGTAGTTAAAACTGCAGGCTTTGCTGCTTTTTTAAGATTATTTGCTGGTGCACTTGCTCCACTTCACGATTTTTGGGTTGCACCACTTATGGTAATTGTTTGTTTAACCTTATTTATCGGAAACGTAACTGCGCTGTTCCAAAAGAACTTCAAACGCATGTTGGCATATTCGAGTATTTCGCACGCAGGTTACCTGTTGTTTTCGCTTATTGTGTTAACCAAAAACTCTGAAAATAACGTATTGGTTTATGCAGCGGCTTATACTTTCGCTTCAATTATCGCTTTTGCGGTATTAATATTAGTAAAACAAAAAACGGGTAGTGATAGCTTCGAAAGTTTCAATGGTTTAGCTAAACGTAATCCACTAATAGCATTATGTTTAACAGTAGCTATGCTTTCGTTAGCCGGTATTCCGCTGACAGCTGGTTTTATCGGAAAATATTTAATGTTCCTGAATGTAATGACCGAATATAAAACCTTACTTGTTGCATTTGCGATTTTAAATGCGCTGGTTGGCTTCTATTATTATTTTAGGGTAATTGTAGCCATGTGGTTTAAAGACGGCGAAGAAACAGAGCTTTCAGCCCCTGTACAATACAAAGTTGTGTTGTTGGTTTCTGTAGCAATTACATTAGTGTTGGGTATTTATCCTGCAATTATTTTAAACCTGATATAGGTATGCTGTTGTTTAATAATTATTTGTAGTTTTACGAATAATTGAATATGCACGATTTTTGGAATAACCTGCATCAGCTACTTGATCCCGAGAAATTATTGAGGGAGGGTGGTTTCTATCTAGTCGTATTCGTTATCTATGCAGAAACAGGCCTGTTTTTTGGTTTTTTTCTTCCCGGTGATTATTTATTGTTTTTAGCGGGAATGTTTGTGGCAACAGGCAAGCTTGATGTGAACATTGCGGTGCTCTTGGCGGGCTTGTGTTTCGCAGCCATTTCTGGAAATTTTACCGGCTATTGGTTCGGGCGTAAAACTGGCCCCGTATTGTATACCAGAAAAGACAGTTTCTTTTTTAAGAAGAGATATTTAAAAGCCGCAGAGGATTATTATCACAAACAAGGCGCCTTTGCATTAATAATGGGCAGGTTTGTGCCAATTGTTAGAACTTTTGCACCGATTTTTGCAGGAGTTGTAAAATTAGAGTTTAAAAAGTTTGCGTTATACAATGTTGTTGGTGGCGTACTTTGGATCTGCTCCTTAACTTTGCTCGGTTATTTTTTGGGCAGAAGGTTTGAAAAAGAAATTAACGATTATTTATTATATATTATTATTGGCTTTATCCTTATTACAACTATACCATTATTAATTACCTTTGTAAAAAGTAAAGTAGTGAGTGGGCCTGAAGAGGATAAAACAGATTTAAATTAAAAATGGCAAAAGACGATCATCACGCATGGCATAGCGTATCTCCTGGGCACAATGTTCCAGAAATTGTAAACGCAATTATTGAAATTCCAAAAGGATCAAAAGCAAAATACGAAATAGATAAAGAATCAGGTCTGATTAAGTTAGATAGGGTTCTTTTTTCATCAGTAATGTACCCGGCAAATTATGGCTTTATTCCGCAAACTTATTGCGATGATAAAGATCCATTAGATATTCTGGTGCTTTGCTCGGTAGATGTTTATCCAATGACATTGATCGAAGCGAAGGTTGTAGGTGTAATGCACATGGTTGATAACGGAGAGCAAGATGATAAAATTATCGCGGTTGCTGCTCATGATATGTCGGTAAACTACATCAACGATTTAGATGAATTACCTCCACACCAAATGAAAGAGATTGTTCGTTTCTTTCAGGATTATAAAGCATTAGAAGATAAAAATGTAACTATCGAACATTTACTTGGTGTTCGTTATGCGCATAAAGTAATTAAAGAAAGCATAGAACTTTATAACACAACATTTAGAGAATTGGCTTAATGGATTTACCCACGGTATGTTTGTTTTTAAATTTTGAGCTAAGTGCAATCCTGCCCACAAACGTAGTTTTGGTTGCTTTACAAGAACCCGATACCACTTCTGTAGGCTGGCGATTATTCTTTGCATTATTTTTGGTGTTACTTAACGGATTTTTTGTTGCAGCAGAGTTTGCAATTGTAAAGGTCCGGGCATCACAGATTGAAATTAAAGCAAAAACAGGCAGCCGTGTTGGCAAAATGGCCAAAGGGATTATTCATAATCTTGATGGATATTTAGCCGCCACACAGCTAGGTATAACGCTTGCATCACTTGGCTTAGGTTGGGTAGGTGAAGGCGTTATGCATACCATTTTCAAAAACCTTTTCGATAGTTTGGAGTGGGGATTGAGCGATGCTTCTATCCATACTGCATCCACAATTGTTGCCTTCTCGTTGATTACGATTATGCACATTGTATTTGGCGAATTAGCCCCAAAATCTTTTGCCATCCAACGGCCGGTAGCAACAACTTTATTTGTTTCTGTACCATTACAGATATTTTATGTGGTATTTAGACCATTCATCTGGACATTAAACAGTCTTGCTGCCATTATTCTTAAGCCATTCGGAATCGACACTTCAAGCGGACATGAATCGCTTCATAGTACCGAAGAACTTCAGTATTTATTAGACCAGGGTAAAGAAAGCGGAGCCTTAGATAATAACGAACATGAACTGATTAAAAACGTATTCGATTTTAATGAGCGGGTGGTGAAAAATATCATGGTACCCCGCACCAAGATTTCGGGTATTGAACTAACTTCTCCAAAAGAAGAAGTGATTGATACGATTATTAAGGAGGGGTATTCGCGTTTACCCGTTTACGATGAGATTATGGATAAAATTGTAGGGATTATCCATGCAAAAGATATTTTACCATTGGTAGCAGCGGGTAATCAGCACTGGACATTAAACGATATCATCAGAAAACCATATTTCGTTACAGAAACCAAGAAAATTAACGATCTGATGAGTGAACTGCAAAGTAACCGCATACAGATTGCTATTGTATTAGACGAGTTTGGCGGTACTGCGGGCATGGTTACCTTAGAAGATATTGTTGAAGAGCTTGTTGGAGAAATCCAGGATGAATACGATGAAGAAAAGCCATTGGTAGAAAAAGTTTCTGACAATGAGTTTATCGTAAATGCATTCGCTACTGTATATGATGTAAATGAACATTTACCTCACGATTTACCAGAGGATGAAGATTTCGATACCATTGGTGGTTTGGTTTCTCATGTTTTTGAACGTATCCCTGAGGTAGGCGAAAGCAACGAATCATACGGATATCTGTTTACCATCCTTAAAAAAACAGAGCAGAATATCGAAACAATCAAGTTAGAATTGGTGATCAATAAAGCAGATATGGTTGATAATCATTAATTTCAACAATGCATATTTTTTATACACCAGATATAACCCAAAATACTTATACGCTTAACGAAGAAGAGAGCAAACACTGCGTTAGGGTGCTTCGCCTTACCTTAGGCTCGATCGTTAACCTGGTTGATGGGAAAGGTGGTTTTTACACTGCAGAAATCACTTCTGATAATCCGAAAAAAGTCTCCTTATCCATTTTAAAAGTAGAAACGGAGTTTCATAAAAGAAATCATTACCTGCATATTGCTGTTGCGCCAACTAAAAATATCGACCGGATCGAATGGTTTTTAGAAAAAGCTACAGAGTTGGGCATTGATGAAATTACACCAATTATTACCGATCGATCGGAGCGTAGGATAGTTAAAGAGGATCGGCTCAACAAAGTGATTACTTCTGCTGTTAAGCAATCGATAAAAGCCTATCATCCAAAATTAAATGATGCGATTTCTTTGGATGCTTTTTTAAAAGAACCATTCGATGGTCATAAATTAATCGCACATTGCATCGATAACGGGGAGAAACAATATATATCCAAACTTGTAGCTCCACATCAAAAATATTTAATTCTTATTGGTCCTGAAGGAGATTTCACACCTGATGAAGTTAATTTAGCTTTGAACAAAGGCTTTAAAGCATTAACTTTAGGTGATAACAGATTGCGTACAGAAACGGCCGCATTATCTGTTTGTTTTGAAATCAATTACCTTAACCGATAATCAATTTGAAGTTTTCAGTTTTCAGTTTTCAGTTTTCCAGGTTTCAGCTTTGGTCTTTCAGCTTTGGTCTTTTAGCTTTTAGCTCAATGTTTTTGGCTTTTATTCCGCCAACCTACCGCATGGCCAAATTAAAGTATAACGGTGGTGGTGACTGGTATGCAGATAGGACGGCCTTACCCAATTTAATTGCCTACTGCAATGCCAATTTGAAGACTAATTTTTATGCTGAAGAAAGCATTGTTGAAGTAGGCTCAAAAGAAATATTCAATTATCCATTTGTTTACATGACTGGCCACGGAAACGTAGTTTTTAATGATCAGGAAATTAAAAACTTAAGGCAGTACCTTACGGGTGGTGGATTTCTTCATATAGATGATAATTATGGATTGGATAAATTTATCCGCCCGCAGATGAAAAAGGTATTCCCGGAATTGAGTTTTGTCGAATTACCTGCCAATCACGCATTATATAACCAGAAATTTAAGTTCCCGGGAGGCTTGCCAAAAATCCATGAGCATGATAATAAAAGACCTCAGGGATTTGCATTGATTTATAAAGGTAGAGTCGTGTGCTATTACACCTTTGAGTGCGATTTAGGGAATGGTTGGGAGGATTTCGGTACCTATCCTGAAGATACACAAGAAACGAGGACTAAGGCGCTTAAAATGGGTGCGAATTTGGTTCAGTATGCTTTAACCCAATAACCAAATGTATAAAGTAAAAGTAAACGATCAGTTTTTATTCGAGGTTGAAAATAAGGATTCGTCTTTTTTGGTAAACGGAGAGCCTATCCAGTTAGATCTGAGTTCCATTGGGAATAATAGTGCGCATGTTTTATACCAGAATAAATCGTTTAATACAGAGCTGGTTGAGCTGAACAAAGCAGATAAAACCTGTAAAATAAAGGTTAACGGTAATATTTATCAGATTAGCATCGAAGATCAGTTTGATGTTTTGTTAAAACAGCTGGGGCTGGATAGTTTAACCGCTAACAAAGTTTCAGAAATTAAAGCACCGATGCCTGGTTTGGTACTAAAGGTTTTGGTTGAAGAGAACACTGAGGTAAAGAAAGGGGATAACCTATTGGTGCTGGAAGCGATGAAAATGGAAAACATTTTGAAATCATCAACCGATGGTGTGATAAAGAAAGTTTTGATTAAGCAGGGCGATAAGGTAGAGAAGAACCAGATCTTGATTCAGTTTAAGTAATTTTTGCCTCGAGGTACGTCATTTCGAGCGGAGTGAAACGAAGTCGAGAAATCTGTCTAGATAGATCTCTCCATTACGCTATGCTTCAGTCGAGATGACGATTTTTCTTTGAATCCAGTCCAGACTAATCATATAAAAAAGTATAACGCATAAAAAAGTCCCGATCATCTCGGGACTTTTCTTTTTTATTTACCTCTACTTACCCTATAAGGTTTTTGAGGAGGGTTTTTAAAACTTCTTTTACCTGCAGTACTAATTTCTGGAGCGCCTAGCATAGTCATGGCACAACGGAAGCCAACTTCTGCTGATGATTCATCTTGTTGCATAAAACGGCGTGTTGCCGGGTTTAACCAGTAAGCCATATCATTCCAGGAACCACCTTTATAAACTCTGGATTTATCGTTTACAAGCGTTACACCTTCTTCATTTAATAAAGTGTTTTGTCTATCACGATAACCTCTTTGATCGGCCTGATAACTGGTTGATGCTACTGGAGATTGTGGATCAGTCGATTTTGAAATCGAATCAGAACGTTTCGCCTGTGCCTGTTTTTCTGCCCAGGTTTGTTTTCTTCCAGCGTAAGCATTTTCCTTAATCGGATTGCCATATTTATCTAATGCAATTTTTCCGCTTTGCGAATCCTCTAGTTTTTTATTGGTGAAATAGTTACCACGATAAGGGTTAAATGCATCTGCGTCACTAAATGTAGCCGTTCTGTATACATCATTAACCCACTCATTAACGTTTCCTGCCATATTATATAAGCCGAAGTCGTTCGGTGTATATTGAATAACCGGAACAGTTAAATCTCCTTTATCATTTAATGAACCACCAACACCCATATAATCGCCAGGTGCTCTTTTAAAGTTGGCCTGAATCATACCTCTGGTTTTCTTTTTGGCTGAACTAACACCTAAACCATTCCAAGGGTAGATTTTATTCTGATTGATGTTCTCGTATTCCGTATTGCCAATTAAACCTAAAGCAGCATATTCCCATTCAGCTTCTGTTGGTAAACGATAAGGTTGCATAATTACACCATCTTCTAATGTAGCAGTTCTTCTAGGCTGATTGTTTTTGCCTCCGGTAGTTGCGGCTGCTGTTCCCCCAGCAGTTGATGTAGCTGCACCAGATTTGGTATTGTAATCAATAGGCGCATTTTTACCTATGTCATTGTATTGGTTGTTTAAATAAGCATCTGTATTATAAGGTTTATCTGGTTTTGGAGCTGCTGCTGCCGTAGTAGCCGTGTTTCCCTTTCCGTTCCCAGCGAGCGTTTTATAATCAGTTAAGATTCCTTTTTCACGTAAAATGAATTCGTTTGCCCTGGATGTTCTCCATTCGCAATAGCGGGAAGCTTGCTCCCATGAAACGCCTACTACAGGATAATCACGATAAGCCGGATGCCTTAAATAATTGTCTACATAAGGTTCGTTATATGATAATGCCTGACGCCAAACCAAAGTGTCGGGAAGTTCATTGTAATAATATTCACGGTCTTCAGGAAAGTTATATCTGATCCAGTGTAAGTATTCTAACCAATCGGTATTAGATACTTCAGTTTCATCCATATAAAATGATGGAACTGTAACCTGTCTTTTATAGTTGTAGATACTTGGTTCAACACCCGGTACTTCGATGGCACTACCACCAACAACTAAAACTCCACCTTCAATTGGAATTAAGCCAGGCCCTGGAGCTCTCTTGTATTGAGTAGCTACAGCAAAAGCACCAGATTGGTTGTTTTTGCTTTTCCTATCGGCATAAGGAATACCCGTTTTGCTAGAACTGTTCCCTCCTTTTGAGCTACAGCTCGTAAGTAGGGCAGCTAATGACAAACAAGTAAAAGAATATAGTAACAGTTTTTTCATATAGTTCGTTGGGAAAATCGTCCCTATAGGGATTCAACCGATAAAATTAAACAATTTTAAATGAATATATAAATAATGTGATAATAAAATATCGATTATATTTTTGAGTGATAACGTATTATTTAAAAGCGTATTGTGTCTACCTGATTTTTCAGTTAAATTTAGGTTAAATAATTATAAATAAGCAAGATAAAAAGAAAGATAGGTGATCGAGAAGTGCTGTTAGAAAACCATTAACCCAATAGGCGGAATTACTTTTATTACGGCTAAGGTCATCTCCATATTAATTTTTTATGTTTTTAGCGACTACTTAAACACGCATATATAAGAAGAGTATTATTATGGTTTATAGAGATTGCAATAAATTAACCATATTTGATTTAAAGATTATTAAGTTGACAAATCGAACTAATAATTTTTTTATAGAAAAAAGAAAACAGCTCAATTATGATGCTAAATGGTTATTAGTTATGGGTTTAGGTTTTTTACAGTCACACCTGTATGTAAAAATCGTAGGTTTAATTAGTAAATAATCATAGAATTCGTAATTTGGTGAAATATAAATTTTGGTTTTACGTTACTGATATATTCTCCAGTTATTACTAAATACCAAGATCTAAAATTACGTACCTTTAAAGGATGAATTTCAAGTACATCAGTAAACTTGCTTTTTCTGCACTCTCAATGGCCTTGGTGTTTGGTAAAACAAATGCTCAGGTAACCATAGGCAATACACAAACAAATGGTAGCGAGGCAAACAATATTGTAACAGCAGTTCCATTTCTGCTCATTACGCCCGATGCCCGTGCCGGTGCAATGGGGGATGCTGGCGTTGCCGTTCCTGGTGATGTAAATTCAGCCAGTATCAATGCTTCTAAACTTGCATTTTTAGATAAACCTTACGGATTTTCTGTTTCTTATAGCCCATGGTTAAAAAGTTTAGTACCTGATATTAATCTTGCTTATTTAAGTGGCTTTTATAAATTGGATGATCGTAATACCATTGGTGCCTCATTAAGGTATTTTTCTTTAGGCTCTATTCAGCTTACCGACATCAACCAACAAGACCTGGGAATTTCCAATCCGAATGAATTGGCTTTTGATGTTTCTTTTGCCCGTAATTTTGGTGAAGAATTTTCATTGGGAACGTCGTTAAGGTATATTTATTCAAATTTAGCCTCAGGTCAATTTTCATCATCAGGGCAGGTTCGTAGCGGAAATGCAGTAGCTGTTGATGTGTCGGGACTATACAAAACAACAACTACAATGTTTGGCAGGCAGACTGTTCTTTCTGCAGGCGCTAATATTTCGAACATTGGAACAAAAATGAGTTATTCTGATGGTGGAGAAAATTTCTTTTTACCTACAAATTTTAAAATAGGAGGAGCGTCTACAATTACTGTAGACGATTTCAGCACCTTAACTTTTGCCCTTGATTTTAATAAGTTGCTGGTGCCAACGCAGCCGATATACGATTCGAACAATAACATTGTAAGCGGAAAAAACCCAAACCGTTCGGTACCTGCTGGAATTTTTGGCTCGTTTACTGATGCGCCAGGCGGTTTTAGTGAAGAATTAAAGGAAGTAGGAATTTCAACAGGCTTAGAATATTGGTATAACCAACAGTTTGCAGTAAGAGCAGGTTACAACTACCAAAGCCCAATGAAAGGTGATAGCCGTTACTTTACCTTGGGCCTTGGATTAAAATACAACGTTTTTAATATAGATTTTTCTTATTTAATTGCAAATGCACAAACAAGTCCACTTGCAAATACCTTACGTTTTGGTCTATTGTTTAACTTTGGAGACAAAAAGATTGTTAAAAAGTAATTTTAAGCTATCAGTTTAGAATTAACCGATTAACCTGTTTAAACAATTAACCTAAATACCCATGAAAATTAGAGTAGGTTTCGGATTCGATGTACATCAGTTAAAAGATCAGCATCCTTTTGTTGTTGGTGGAGTTACATTAGATCATCATAAAGGTGCTTTTGGGCATTCGGATGCCGATGTTTTGCTTCACGCCGTCTGCGATGCGCTTTTAGGGGCAGCCAACCTTCGCGATATTGGTTTCCATTTCAAGAATACAGATGATAGGTGGAAAGGCATCAGTAGCCTCGTTTTATTGAAGGAGACGGTTAAATTGCTGGCCGAAAAAGGATGGCAAATTGGCAATATTGATGCGATGCTTTGTTTGGAAGCACCAAAAATTAACCCTCATATTCCTGCTATGCAGCAAAATATTGCTGAAGCCATTGGAATTTCTATTGAGGATATTTCGATAAAAGCCACTACCAATGAGCAAATGGGATTCATTGGCAGGGAAGAAGGTGTTGTTTCTTATGCCGTTTGCCTGATAGAAAAACCTTAATCCTACTAGAATTTTCGGGCGGTTAAGTAAGAAATCGGTAGGCCTATGCAAAAAATCAGAATTACCGCATTTAAAATCGCCCGTTCGTAATGAAACGGTGCTGCAGGTATTTTGGTTAATGGAACAATCAGGAGGGTCATGATCATCCAAACGATAATGCCATATAGTATTCCTGAAAGGATGATATTCTTTCGTAAAACAGGTGTTTTTATTGATGCAATAGTAAAAATTAGGGTGAAGCAAAAAGCAATAAAGTAGTGAAATGCTAATCCTATAAAAGCTGTTTTGATACCTCCAGCGAAAGCTTCTGGTCCCATAATGGCACTGGCGATATATTGAAATACCCCCATAAAATTCATCTTTCCTAAAAATATAACTGCAGCCAATCCATCTAATGTTCCGGCAATAAGTGCAATCAATAAAACCTGTTTAAAGGAAAATGGAGTTTGGTTAGCGTTTTCCATAAACAATAATAATGTTTTTTTAAATAGCTTGTTATGAATTGTTTACGTTTTTTTTTGGGTTGCACGTAATAATATTAAATTTTGATTCGGAGCTGTCACATTGAGCTTGTCGAAATGCTTTACATTGCATTTTAGCCAGCCCTTCAACAGGCTACCATTGACAGATTCCAATAGAATGGTCGTCCTTTAGATTTGTATAATGGAATTATAGTTTATTTTTAGCTATTAATAATATACACATATTACCTAACTCGGTAGCGGCTCATTAACAGATCGTCAAGGTTTT